>ULQB01008180.1_pt1 | contig 12482 bp, 10 predicted proteins | sample 1954041 | NCBI WGS metagenome assembly ULQB01 (sample SAMEA4835644, study PRJEB28245) | human gut metagenome | biome: gut microbiome; material: fecal sample | place: Denmark | collected 2008 | reverse complement strand
CGCCGTGGCGGGGTGCATGCTGGCGGGCAGGGCCGAAACCCGGTAGCTGAACCTTTCGTCCTTTATGGTGAGCAGCTTTGCGTACATGAACGCGCCGCCGTTGCCGCCTATCTCCACCCTTATCTCCACCTCATAGTTGTTGGGGCAGTTGAGAAGCGTCTCGCCGTCCATGACCGCTATCATCCTGCGGGCTATGGCCAGCCTGTCTATATTGCCCTCCCCCCTTATCTCCAGCCTGTAGCCGAAGGGAGGCTTGCCGGTATGGCAGGCGGGCAGCAGCTTTTCAAGAAAGCTCTTTGCCTTTATGCCCATGGACTTTGGGTCGGGGTTTGAGTTGGCGGATATCTCGATGAGCGCCTCGGTAAAGCAGCGGCAGGCGAAAAGCCCCATCATGTCCTCCGTATGCACGTGTACGTCGCCGCGGTGTACGGCGGACACCCTGAAACCATGCTCGGCAAGCTCCCGGGCCAGAGGGTCGGATAGCTTATCCGGGGAACGCAGCTCTATTTCGCAGGGCCTATTAAGCGCGGTAAATTCGTGCTTTTCGAAGGTGAGAAAGCTTCGCATGGCGGTTTTGTAGGCCTCTGTTTCCGCCTCGAAATGCACCTTTTCATCTTCGCTGTTTGCCGGCTGTATAGTATATGAGGCGAGAGCCGCCTTGGCCTCATCCCCTCCTATGGAGCCTAAGGACAGCAGCATCGAAGGCCGCACGAAGCGGGTATCCTCTACTGAAAGGGCCTGTTTCAGGTATTTCACGTCCGAAGGGACCTTGAGCTGACCCATGAGAACCGCGGCATTCTTGCGGAGCTTGGGTTGATTTGAAAGCAGGGCGTTTCGAAGGGCCTCGCGCTCGCTGCCCATGATATCGTTAAGCTGCCTTGCGTATTTTTCCTGCTTTGCGCAGCGGCAGAGAAAAGCGCACGCGGCGGAGTTGCCCTCCGAAAACAGCTCGTAAGCGAAGGGAAACGCCTCGGAGGCGTAGTGCATCATGTGCTCGGGGCCGTTGGGCAGCGCAAGCCTCTGGGCCACTACCTCTTTGGTAAGCGCCTTGTGCGCCACAGAGGAACCGTAGCTGTCCCTGTTTTTGCCGTTGCTTCTTTTGTGGCAGTTCATCTTTTACTCCCCTCCGATTCGGATCGTATGACGTCCAGCACCTCATCGGTGCCGTCCGCGGTGGAGTCGCCGCTCATGGCGGAAATAAAGCTGAGCCTTCTGTCGTAAAGGTCGTGTATGCTGTCGAACAGGGTGTCCGGCGTAAGGCCGGCCTGATCCAGCGTCATGGCGTAGCCCTTGCGGGCAAAATAGCCGGCGTTGAGTATCTGGTCGCCCCGGGAGGCGGAAAGGGGCAGCGGTATAAGCAGGGCGGGCTTTGCAAGTGCCAGAAACTCGAATATGGCGTTGGCGCCGGCACGGGAGAGTATTATATCCGCCGCGGCGAAAAGGTCGGGCAGCTCCTTTGAGATGTACTCGTACTGGACATAGCCCGGTTCGGCTATGGAAGCATCCTTCTTGCCCTTGCCGCAGAGGTGGATGATGTCGAAGGAGCGGGTCAGCCGCGGCAGCGCCGATCGCAGCGCGTCGTTTATGGCCTGGGCGCCCTGGCTGCCGCCCATGGTAAGGAGTATGGGCTTTTCGCCGGAAAAGCCGGTAAAGTCCAGCCCTCTCTGCCTGTCGCCCCGGTAAAGCTCGGGCCGTATGGGGGTGCCGGTATGGACGCCCTTTGCGCCGACGTATTTTAGAGTATCTTCGAAGGTGACGCATACCCTGTCTGCAAACCTGGCGGTTATCTTATTGGCCAGGCCGGGAGTATAGTCGCTCTCGTGGGCTACTATGGGCGCCATGCCCTTTGCCGCTATGACTACGGGCACCGATACGAAGCCCCCCTTTGAAAACACCACGTCCGGCTTTACCTTGTTAATGATGCGCTTGGCCTGGAATATGCCGCCTACAACCTTGAATGGGTCGGTAAGGTTCTTCAGCGAAAAGTACCTGCGCAGCTTTCCGGCGGATATGGTGTGATAGGTCACGCCCTCAAGGCCGCCCACAAGGCTTTTTTCTATTCCCTCGGCGGTGCCTATGTAGTGTATCTCGTAGCCCTCCGCCCTGAGCCTTGGCAGCAGCGCCAGATTGGGTGTGACGTGGCCGGCAGTTCCGCCGCCCGTTAGGATAATCTTCTTTGACATGGTTATATTTCCTTTATATTATATAAAATCAAATAACGCACTAATCTGCACCGCCGTATTGCCGTTACAGCGAGAGCCGGCCAGAAGAACCTATCTCATTTTCATTATTATGCCACGAAAACGATTATTGTTTCTGAAATTATATCACCCTGCCGCGATTGCCGCAAGGCGTATGCTGTGGTATTATTAAAGGGGCTGCGGCCCTATGATATTATAAACGGCGCAAAGGAGAGGCGTGTATGAGACTGAGGGATATGAATCCAGGCGAGGCGCTGGCGGCCGCGGCTGCCATGACCCTAAGGCTCGGGGGCTTTTCGAAGGCGGCGGAGCTCATGGGGGAGCTGCTCATGGATACCTGGACAACGAATTTCCCTGGCGCTCTCGGCGCATATCACAGGCTCACGGAATATATGCTGTCCTCCCCCGCCAGGAGGGTCACAGGGGACCTGTGGCGGGATCAGCTTTTATACGAAATAATACAGACGGAACACCCTTTTGCCCTCTCTGCTGCCAGGGGCATACGGGATGAGGCGCAGCTCATGGCTATGAGGGAGCGGCTTGAGATAATGGGCGAGCTTTCCACCTTAACGTCAGAACGCATGGCCCAGCTCATAAGTGAAAGGGGCAGAAGCTCAAGGGCAAACGACGCTGTGGCCATGAAGTCCACCGCCATATGGTCGGGAGGCAGCATATCGAACCTTCCGCGCCGGAATAGCGAGGAAGAGCAGGCGGCGCAGCTGCCGCTGGAGTTTACCCCATGGAAATACGGCCAGGCCGGGCTTACGGACAGCTTCGTATCAGATGAGGCGCTGGAGGAGATGTATCGCCGTTTTCTCGAGACGGCTGATTGGGGCGAGCTTACCGAAGATATATGGAACTTTTTCGCCTCCTACGGTACGGGAGATTTTTTGCAGCATCGCTTCTTCAGAATTGAAGATGGCCGCTTGGCGCCTATGGAGGAGCCGGAGGCGATAGTTCCGCTTTCCGCCTATGAGGAGCAGCACAGCCGGCTGATGGAAAACACCATACGCTTCATGCGGGGGGAGAAGGCGGTGAACATGCTGCTGCTGGGCGGCATGGGGACCGGCAAAACGGCTCAGGCGGTGTCACTGCTTCAGGAGCTGCCTGAAGTGCGGCTGATAATTGTCCCCGAGGGGGAGACGGCACATATCTCCGGGCTTTTGCAGAGGCTTTCGGGCCAGCCGCTTAAATTCATACTGCTGCTGGACGATATAGCCGCGGATGGGGACGGCATAAGGCTCATATCCTCCGTCACAGCGGGCTTTCGGGCGATTCCGCCCAACATACTCATATACGCCACCTCACGGGAGGAGGGCGGCCCGCTGCCGGGGCGTATAACCTTCCGCTACCCGGCCCTCAAAGAATTTACAGGCATGATATCCGAATTCCTTGAGGCTGAGGGAAAGTATTCGGACGCGCAGGCCATACACAACGCGGCGCTGGACTATCAGGTGGACGCCCGGGAAAGGCTCACGGTTACCGGAGCGCTTATGATAGCGGGCGAGATGGGCGAATAGATGGATGAACGCCTGTAAAAAGCGGATATTCTCCGCTTTTTTCTTTGCCATATTAGAAACTCTATGCTAAAATGTAATTTGGTAAAGTTTGAACGCAGTTTTTCAAGGAGGGATACTTATGAAGATATACAACACCATGACCCGCAAAAAGGAGGAGCTGGTGCCGCTGGTGCCGGGGGAGATAGGCATGTACGTGTGCGGCCCCACGGTATACAACTTCATACATATAGGCAACGCAAGGCCGCTGGTGGTGTTCGATACCCTCAGGCGGTATCTGGAATATAAGGGCTACAAGGTAAGGTTCATATCCAACTTTACAGATATAGACGACAAGCTCATCCGCCGGGCCAATGAGGAGCACACCACGGTGCCGGAGCTTGCGGATAAGTATATAAAGGAATACAGGCAGGATGCGGAGGGCCTCTGCGCCGAGCCTGCCACCTGCAATCCCCGCGCTACCGAGCACATACCCCAGATAATCAAGCTGGTGGAGACCCTCATAGAAAAGGGCCATGCATATCCCGTAGCAAACGGCGATGTATATTTCTCCGTCCGCTCCTTCCCCGGCTACGGCAAGCTTTCAGGACAGTCCATAGACGACCTTGAGTCCGGCGCGCGCATAGAGCCGGGAGACCTGAAGAGGGATCCTCTGGACTTCGCCCTCTGGAAGGGCGCCAAGCCCGGCGAGCCGGCGTGGGACTGCCCCTGGGGCAAAGGCCGCCCGGGCTGGCATATAGAGTGCAGCGCCATGAGTATGGAGCTTTTAGGTCCCACCTTCGACATTCATGCGGGCGGGCAGGATCTCATATTCCCGCACCATGAAAACGAGATAGCCCAGAGCGAGGCGGCCACAGGCAAGCCCTTCGCAAGGTACTGGATGCATAACGGCTATATAAATGTAGATAATCAGAAGATGTCCAAGTCCCTTGGCAACTTCCGCTTGGTGCGGGACATAGCTCAGGAATTCGACCTTGAGGCCGTCCGCCTGTTCCTGCTCTCCGCCCAGTACAGGAACCCCATCAATTTCACCCGTGAGCTTATCGAGCAGGCCAACACCGCCCTCACCCGTATCCGCACCGCCCGGGAACGCCTTGCCGAAGCTAAGGAAGGCCCCGCTACCGCAGAGGACGAGAGCTTCATCGCCTCCCTTGCGGAGCATGAAAAGAGGTTCTGCGACGCCATGGACGACGACCTGAACACCGCAGACGCGCTGGGCGCAATGTTCGACTACGCCCGGGCTGTCAACACCTTCGTAACAGAGCCCAGAAGTAAGGAAGCGCTGGAAAGGGCGGCAAAGCTCTTTGACGATATGACCAACGTGCTGGGCATACTCCAGCATAAAAAGGCGGAGGAATTTCCCAAAGAGGCGGTCGCTCTGCTAAACGAGCGCGCAGAAGCCCGCAAGGCCAAAAACTGGGCCCGGGCAGACCAGATCCGCGAGGAGCTGAAGGTCATGGGCTTTGCGGTGGAGGACAGCAAGGAGGGCGCAAAGCTGAAGAGGCTGTAAAGGGCGCGCCTGCTAAAAAATCCACGGATTCAGCCAATACATTTTTGAACAATATTTTAAATCATTGCCATATGCCTTGAAATAAGGGATATTGGTTGATAAAATCAGGAGGAAATAATCATTGGGAAGCGATATGCTTTCGCTCTTTAGCCTTATAATAGGCGTGTACCTCATATATGCCGCCATAGTCGGGCGCGGCAAGCTGTATGAGAACGAGTACCTGAACTGTCCGAGGGAGCAATACGTCAAGGGGCTGCGCATACTGGCCGCCATATCCGGCGTGCTGCTCACGGTATCCAACCTTCTGGAGTATCTTGGCGTCATAGCCTACGGCTCCCCCATAGCCATCGCGCTTTGGGCGCTGGGCTTTGCAAGCCTGATAGTCATGATGGTGTACTCCTCGAAAAAGACCGACAGAAAGGCTGCGGCGGCGGGGCATAAGACCGCCGCGTCCGCCGAAAAAAAGGACTACGACCCTCTTCGCGCCGCCTTCGTGTTTGACGATGATGAGGACGTATCCCAAAAGAAAGAAAAATAAGAAATCACTCTGAAAGGAAAGCGTTATGAAAAAGACTATTATCCGCATCGTAGCAGTGGCCATGCTGGCACTGATGGTGCTGACCGCACTTCCCGCCTTCGCTTATAATATCGTCGGCACGGCGGCGGCCCAGACCCCCGTCTACAAGGACACCAAGGGCAGGAAGGTCGAGCTGTATGTCAGCGGCCCCGTCACCATAAACAGGCAGGACAACAAATCCGGCATGTACAACGTCACCGTCAGCTATGACGGCAAGACCTACACCGGCTGGGTATACCCCTCCGCCATCTCCGGCATAGGCTATGACAAGAGCACCGGCGGCTCTGCCTCCGGCTCCACCTCCGGCACCACCGGCGGCACGACCTCCGGCGTTACCGGTACCTATACCGCCACCATCGCCACCGGGGCGGCCATAAACGTCAACGGCACCAACTACCCCGTGACCGCAGGCGGCAGCATCAACGTCAACTACCGCGACGCGGCCGGCACTCAGGTAAACGTGACCGTAGGCAACGTCACCGGCTGGGTAGCCGCCTCCTCCCTCTCCGGCTTTAGAAGGAACGGCTCCTCCATAAGCCTTTCCGACCTGCCCACCAGCGGCGGAACCATCGGCGGTACCATCGGCGGCACTACCACCCCCGCCCCCACCCCCTATGTAAACCAGAACCAGAACACCGCCAGCGGCACCTTCTCAGCCAACCTCGCTGCGGGCACTGCTATTACCAATAACGGCAAGACGGTAGGCATCGTGCAGAACGCGGGCAACGTCACCGTCAACTACCGCGACGCCTCCGGCTCCCAGGTATACGTCACCATAGGCAGCGTGGCGGGCTGGGTACCCGCAAGCGCCATCTCCAACCTCAGGAGCACAAGCTCCGGCTCCATCAACGTAGCCAACCTGCCCACCAGCGGCGGCACTGCCGGCTCCACCGGCGGCACGGCCTCCGGCGTGAAGATGTACGACAAGGCCAAGAGCGCCGTATCCAAGGACAACAACATCTACGTCCGCTCTACCGCCACCAGCTCCACCAAGGGCGCTACCAAGCTGCGCAATATGCGGGGCAAGACCTTCACCGTGCTGGGCACCGACGCCAGCGGCAGCTTCCTGTATGCGGACTATAACGGCACCCGGGGCTTCGTCCGGGCTCAGGACTTCACCTTCACCAGCGGCAACGTGGTTGAGCAGAAGCCCAACAACAACACCGGCACAAACGGCGGCAACGTGACCTCCAACAACACGGGCATGGCCGCCATAGGCACCCCCGCAGGCAAGGGCACCGGCTCCAGCTCCGAAAAGTGGGGCAGCATAACCATACCCGGCGCGAGCACCTACCCCATCTACGGCAACTATATCGGCGAAAAGAAGGGCAAGACATACTATTACTATGACTATGTGCTCCGCAAGAGCTACTACTACGTACACACCACCACGGCCCAGGGCTCTCAGGTAGCGGTGGTAATGGGCCACAACAACCGCAAGAAGGTAGGCACCTCAAATTCCTACTTCCACAACCTGCACCACATCCAGAACGCCATACTGGGCAAGTCCAGCTGCGAAAAGTGCAAGGCGAGCTGCTCCGGCTACGGAAAGTCCATTTCCGCAAGCTGGGAGGGCAGCAGCAGCTGGGAGGTAGTGGCCTTCTTCGAGGTACCCAAGAACAAGGCGTATAAGAACATACTGCCCCAGATGGCGCAGCCCTGGAACTACACCACCGCCCAGTACCTCTCCAACGTGAAGTCCTATGTGAACACCTTCTCGGGCAAGAGTTGGGCAAACACCTCCGCCCTTACCGATAACGGCAAGTACATGATGCTCGTCACCTGCGGCGACAGCGGCGACAACGACAGCATCGCAAAGCTCTACATGCTGCTCAAGGCGGTAGGTTAAACGGCGCAAATACAAATAAAGCGGCTTAAAAGCCGCTTTTTTTGTATCCACTAAAATAATTCTTATGTTATAATGTATCTTGGCGTGGAATAGGCGCCGGAAGGAGTAATTTAATGAAGAAATGTTCTGTCGGCGGTCAGGCCGTTATGGAGGGCGTCATGATGAAGGCCCCCGGCGGCATCGCCATGGCGGTCAGGGACGCAAAGGGCCGCATAATATTGGATTATAAAGAATATCAGACAAAGGCTCAGAAGGGTACCTTCTACGGCCTCCCCATAGTGCGGGGCGTGGTGGCCTTCGTGGAGAGCCTTACCATAGGCATGAATACCCTCACCAGATCCGCGGAGCTCATAGGCGACCCCATAGACGAGGAGCCCACAAAATTCGAGAAGTGGCTGTCGGAAAAGCTGGGCAAGTCGGTAGAAAAGGTTGTAATGGGCCTTGCGGTGATACTGGCCGTGGCGCTGTCCGTAGGGCTTTTCTTCCTGCTTCCCCAGTTTATAAGCAGCCTTATATTCCGCGGCAGCGCCGCCGCCTCCGCCACAAAGTGCCTTGTCGAGGGGCTGGTGCGGCTATGCATTTTTATAGGCTACATATTCTTCTGCGCCAGCGTGAAGGATATAAAGCGCGTCTTCATGTACCACGGGGCGGAGCATAAGACCATCGCCTGCTATGAGGCGGACGACCCCCTTACCCCGGAAAACGCCATGAAGCACAGCCGCCTCCACCCCCGCTGCGGCACCAACTACCTTTTCCTCGTCATGGCGGTATCCATAGTTTTCTTCGCCGTGGTGGGCTGGAACGAGAGCTTCTTGCTCAGGCTGCTTTCCCGCATAGTGTTCCTGCCGCTGGTGGCAGGAATAAGCTATGAGGTGCTGAAGCTCGCCGCGAAGTACGAAAACATCTTCACTAAAATAATACGCGCCCCCGGCATGGCGCTCCAGTACATCACCACCAAGGAGCCTACGGCGGACATGCTTGAGGTGGCCATAGCTTCCTTCAACCTTGCCATGTCAGAGCCAAAGGAGGCGATGGAGATGGTGAGAAGGAACCGGGAAGAGACGGCGGATAAGGCGGAAGCATGACCGCGCTGGAATACGCGGAGGGGCTGCTTTCCCCCGTTACTGAGGAGCATAAAGCAGAGGCGCGGATAATTATATCCGAGCTTACCGCCCTCCCCATAGGGCGCATAAATATAGAAGCCCCTCCCCTCTCTGAAGCCCTTAAGGAGAGCATAGACGGCATTGCAAAAAGGCGGGCGCGGGGCGAGCCCCTGCAGTACATACTGGGCAAATGGGAATTTATGGGGCTGCCATTTTACACGCGGCCCTGCGCGCTGATACCGAGGCAGGATACCGAGACCCTCTGCGAGGAGGCGCTGTCGATAGGCGGCAAGACGCTTCTTGACCTCTGCTGCGGCACCGGCTGCATAGGGGTATCGCTGGCAAAGCTTGGGGGCTTTGAGGTGACCTTCGGGGATATAAGCCGGGACTGTATAGACCTGGCCCGGGAAAACGCCGCCCTCAACGGCATACCGGGCAGCTTCGTATTGACCGACATGTTCGGCAATATATCCGGAAGCTACGATATGATCTGCGTAAACCCGCCCTATATACCCACCTCGGAGCTTGCCTCATTGCAGGCCGAGGTGAAGCGGGAGCCAAGGCTGGCTCTGGACGGCGGCGCGGACGGGCTGGACTTTTACCGCCGGATATCCCGGGATTATGCTGCCCACCTGAACCCCGGCGGCACTCTCCTTATGGAGGTGGGCGCGGGGCAGGCGGAGGACGTGGCGGAGATGTTCCCGAAAGCGGAGATAATAAAGGATATTTGCGGAATAGAAAGGGTGGTGGCGGTCAGGAGATGAAAAGGCTGATATTCCTTATGCTGCCGCTGCTTTTCATGGCGGGCTGCGCCGTGGGCGCGGCGCTTCCGGCGGAGCCGGAGATAACGCCCTCCCCTACACCCACTTTCTCCCCCTCGCCAACCCCCTCCCCCTCGCCGGAGCCGGAGGTATACCGGGCCAGCGTGGGCATAGTGGGGGACATACTGATGATGACGAGCCAGATACAGGGGGCCAAGACCGCCGAAGGGTACGACTTCAGGCCCAGCTTTTACGCCATGGAGCCCCTGTTCTCCTCCGTGGATATAATGGCGGGCAACTTTGAATGCACCCTTGCGGGGGAGGCAGCGGGTTATACCCAAAGGCGGCCCGCCGCGCCGCCCCCAACCGAGGATAACCCCAACCCCAAGCAGCCCTACCAGACCTTCAATGCGCCGGACGGGCTTGCGGCGAATCTAAGGGCAGTCGGGTTCGACCTGCTCACCACCGCCAACAACCACTGCCTGGACAGGGGCAAGGAGGGGCTTTTCCGCACGATAGAGACGCTTAGAGCCGCCGGGCTTGCCCAGACCGGGACGTATTTAAGCGAGGAGGAGCGGGACGCCCCCTGCATAATGACGGCGGGGGGCATCACCTTCGGCTTTGTGGCCATGACCGAGAGCGTGAACAGCTATGACGCAAGGCTGGGGGGCGACAGCTGGGCCGTGGGGCGAGCAGTATATGGATAAGCCGGTCAGGCGGCAGAGGGAGTACGCCCAAAGCCTCGCGGACTGGGGCGCGGACGCTGTGATAGGCAGCCACCCCCACTGCGCCGAGCCCTTTGAATGGATAACGGCGGAGGACGGGCGCAGAGTGCCTGTCGCCTACTCCATGAGCAACTTCATATCCAACATGGCGGGGCAGAACACCGAGTACGGCCTGTTTCTGCGGCTGGATGTGCAAAGGGACGAGAGGGGCGTAAGCATCGAGATGAGCTACCTGCCCACCGCCTGCATAATACAGAAGGCCGGCGGCAGGCGGCTGCATCAGCCCATACCCTGCTGGGCGGAGGAAGCAAAGCGCACCGGCGTCGAGCCGCTGAGCGAGGATGAGCTTAAAAAGACCCAAAGGGCATTCGACCACGTTGTGAAAATATGCGGCCTTGAGGACGCAAAGCTTATAGAATGGACGGAGGAATATGATAAACAAGCTTAACGCACTGAAAAGACGCTACGAGGAGCTGACCGCAGCCCTCTCAGCCCCGGACGCAATGAACGATCAGGCCGCCTGGCGGGAGATGGTAAAGGAGCACAGCCAGCTTGAGGAGATAGTCAACGCCTTTGACGAGTATACCGCCGCAGTGCAGTCCGAAGCGGACTGCAAGGCCATGCTGGAGGAGCACCTCGACCCCGAGATGAAGGAAATGGTGCACATGGAGATGGCTGAGCTTGCGGAAAAGCAGCGGAAGCTCATAGAGGATATGAAGATAATGCTGCTGCCCAAGGACCCCAACGACGAGAAAAACGTAATATTGGAAATACGCGCAGGCATAGGCGGCGACGAGGCGGCGCTTTTCGGCGCGGATCTATTGCGCATGTACCAGCGCTACGCAGAGCGCCACGGCTATAAAATGGAATACATGAACGAAAACACCACCGAGGCAGGGGGCGTAAAGGAGGTCGTGCTGAACATAATCGGCAAGGGCGCTTATTCGCGGCTCAAGTTCGAGAGCGGCGTTCACCGGGTCCAGCGCGTGCCGGAGACTGAATCCCAGGGCCGCATACACACCAGCGCGGCCACGGTGGCGGTAATGCCGGAGGCTGAGGATGTGGAGGTGGAGATAGACCCAAAGGATCTTCAGATAGACACCTACCGCTCAGGCGGCGCGGGCGGACAGCACGTAAACAAGACGGAATCCGCCATACGCATCACCCATATACCCACCGGCATAGTGGTCCAGTGCCAGGACGAGCGCAGCCAGCATAAGAATAAGGACAAGGCCATGAAGGTGCTCAAGTCCCGCATATACGAGCATTTCCTCAAGGAAAAGGAGAGCGCGGAGGCCTCCGCCCGCCGCAGCATGGTGGGCAGCGGCGACCGCAGCGAGCGCATACGCACCTACAACTTCCCCCAGGGCCGGGTGACGGATCACAGGATAAACATGACCCTCTACCGGCTGGAGTCCTTCCTTGACGGGGACATGGACGAGATGATAGACGCGCTGATATTGGCGGAGCGCACAGCCCAGCTCACCGGGGAGGCGGAATAATTGGAGACTCAATACTTCAATGCCGTCAAACAGAGCGAGGCCGGCACAAAGCTGGGAGGCAGCGTAATACGCTCAGGGGGCCTGGTGGCCTTCCCTACCGAGACCGTCTACGGCCTCGGCGCCAACGGCCTTGACGGTGAGGCGGTAAATAAGATATTCGAGGCCAAGGGCCGGCCCAACGACAACCCGCTGATACTGCATATCGCAAAAAAGAGCGACCTGAAGGATCTGTGGAAGTCGGTTCCGGAAAGGGCAAGGCTGCTGATGGACGAGTTCTGGCCCGGGCCGCTGACCATGGTATACCTGAAAAGCAGCAGGGTGCCGGAGGAAGTCACGGGGGGTCTTGATACGGTCGCCGTGCGTATGCCCGACAACAGGACGGCGCTGGCCCTCATACGCGCCGCGGGGGTGCCCATAGCCGCACCCAGCGCGAATTTATCCGGCAAGCCCTCCCCCACCACCGCCGGTCACGTCAAGGCGGACATGAACGGCCGGATAGACGTAATAATAGACGGCGGCCCCTGCAATATAGGCGTGGAGTCCACCGTGGTGTCCCTCATGGGAGGCGCCGTCACCATACTCCGCCCCGGCGGTATTACCCGGGAAATGCTGGAAGCCGTAATAGGCCCGGTAAACCTTTCCCCCGCCGTTTTAGCCCCCCTGAAGCAGGGGGAAGCCGCGGCCTCCCCCGGCATGAAGTACAAGCATTACGCCCCCGACGCCCAGGTTATCGTAGG
>ULQB01001837.1_pt1 | contig 12486 bp, 8 predicted proteins | sample 1954041 | NCBI WGS metagenome assembly ULQB01 (sample SAMEA4835644, study PRJEB28245) | human gut metagenome | biome: gut microbiome; material: fecal sample | place: Denmark | collected 2008 | reverse complement strand
GCGGCCGCCATGGGCGCCCTTCTTGTGGATGGCATAGGGGATACCATGCGCGTATCCATGACCGGCGACCCTGTACAGGAGGTTTACGCAGCGAAGGAGATACTGAAGGCCATGGGCCTCAGAAAAGAAGGAGTGGAAATAGTCAGCTGCCCAACCTGCGGCAGAACCTGCACCGATCTTCTCAGCGCCGCCAACAGGGTGGAGCATGAGCTTTCCAGCCTGATACCCAAGGGAAAGTACCTTAAAGTTGCCGTGATGGGCTGTATTGTAAACGGCCCCGGAGAAGCGGCTGAAGCCGATATAGGCGTGGCCTTCGGCAAGGGCGGCTGCGCCCTGTTCAAGGGCGGCAAGCTCTTCAGGACAGTTCCTCTGGAGGCCGCCGTAGACGAGCTGATAGCCGAGGCGAAGGCCATGATGGAATAGACTATGGAACAGAAGCTTTTGACTATATTTGAAAAATACGGCCTTGGAGACGGCGAGATAACAGATGCCGGACTGAACAAGCGTGAAAATCTGCTGACCGTTACCGTGCGGTGCGGCCATATAACCAGCGCCGAAAACATAGCCTGTCTTGAGAGGGAGCTTTGCGCCCTCATGCCGGGCTGCCGCACAAAGGTAATAATCAGGTGCGGCGGGCTTTCGGGGCTGCTGTCCGCCTGCGACGAGGATACGCTGAACATACTCAAAAAGACATGGTGCGACATACTTCCGGTATGCCGCCCCGCGATACACAGCTCCGCCTGGGATTATGAGGGTGGCACGATCAAGGTAAAGATACCCGGGCAGGTGTTCGAGCTGGTCTCGAATCCGAGACATAGGGAAACGGTAAAGTCATATTACCTCGATCGGTATGGCATAGAGACTGACATAGAGCTTACAGCGGACGATACCATGGAACTGACGCTGCCCAAGGAAGAGGAACGGCCCACCTGGCAGCCTAAAAAGGCTGCGGAGGCCAAGAAAAAGGCACTCCCCGACAGGGCGGATGCGATATATGGCAAGCCCATAAAAAAGACCGCCATAATCCAGCAGCGCGACGTGGACGAGACTATGGGCTACGTCACAATAAAGGGCGAGATACTAACCCTGGAGACTACAAAGCAGAAAAACGGAAGGACCATACTGACATTTGCCATAAGCGACCATACAAACACGATTCCCTGCAAGATGTTTCTCGAGGAGGGCGAGAATGGCATCGTCGATACCATAGCCGGCATACAGAAAAAGAAGGATATACTTATCGTCGCCGGAAAGTATATGATGGATCAGTGGCTCAGGCGAATGTGCGTATTCCCGCGGGACGTGGGCTGGGAGCCAAGAGCGGTGCGCACGGACAAGTCCGAGGAGAAGCGCGTAGAACTGCATCTTCATACCAAGATGTCCAGCATGGACGGCCTGACAGACGTTAAGGAAGCCATAAAGACCGCAGCCCGCTGGGGCCATAAGGCAATAGCAATAACGGATCACGGCGTGGTACACGCCTTCCCGGATGCGGTGGCACAGGCAGACAAGCTGAAAAAGGACGGCAAGGACATAAAAATACTGCTGGGCGTCGAGGGATACCTCATGCCCGACAGCGAGCTTATAAAGCGGCCGGAGCAATATGTGGCGATAGGAGTGGTAGCATATCCCGGCGTAAAGGAGGACGACGTATTCGAGATAGCTGCGCTGCGCTTTGACGAGAGCGGCGAAAAGGAAGGCTTATCCATAATAGTCAACAGCGGCGCGGCGCTGACCGATGCCATGGCCGAGGAGACAGGGCTTACACGCGAAATGATAAACGGCGGCGTGAGCCTGAAGGACGGGCTGAAGCAGCTGTATGACTTTATAGGCGATGGAGTGAAGGTGACACACGACCCGCTGGAGCTGAACAACCTCAGGCAGCACGGCCTGCGCTTTGATATGGAGCTGGACGCGCACTGCGTAAGCACCTCCATGCTGTTTCATTACCTGCACAGGGAAAGCAAGCAGACGGATATGAGGACTGCGGCGGAGGCGCTGGGCGTGGAGCATTGCGGCGGCAGAGCTATGGAAAGGGCGAGGACTGCGGCAAAGATAATGAACGCCGTACTGTCCGAGATGACCGCAAAGGACATAGAAAAGCTGCCGCTCATAGACGCGGTTCCCAAGGAAAAGGGAAAGGGCCGCAGGCTCACCTACCATATAATCATAATGGCCAGGAACCACGAGGGCCTTATGAACCTTTACCGCCTCGTGTCATATGCTCACCTCGAGCACCTGCGCAAGGTACCGCAGATACCCAGAAGCCTTCTCAATATGCACCGTGAGGGCATTATAGTAGGCTCCGCCTGCGAGGCAGGAGAGCTGTTCCGGGCGGTGCTCAGGGGGGAGAGCGAGGAAAAGCTCATGTCCATAGCGGACATGTACGACTATCTAGAGATACAGCCCATAGGCAACAACGCCTTCCTTATGCGAAACGGTACAGTGGACACGGAGGAAGGGCTTCGCGATCTCAACCGCAGGATAGTAGCCCTGGGCGACAGGATGGGCAAGCCTGTGGTGGCCACGGGGGACGTACACTTCCTGGAGCCGGACGACGCGCTTTTCCGCAGCATAATAATGCACGCAAGAGGCTTTGACGACGCGGAGCAGCAGGCCCCCCTATACTTCAAGACCACGGATGAGATGCTGGAGGAGTTCTCCTATCTGGGCGAGGAAAAGGCGAGGGAGGTAGTAATAACCAACCCCAACATGATAGCCGACAGCTGCGAGAGAATGAAGGCATTCCTGTCAGAAAAGGGCACCTATGCCCCCACGTTCCCCGGCGCAAACGACGAGCTGAGGAATATGGCGCTGAAGAAGGCTCACGAGATATACGGGGACGAATTGCCGGAGGTGGTGCAGAAGCGCCTTGATAAGGAACTGAATTCCATCATAGGCAACGGCTATTCCTCGCTGTACCTTATGGCACAGCGCCTTGTACACAAGTCAAACAGCGACGGGTATCTCGTCGGTTCCCGAGGCTCAGTAGGCTCTTCCTTCGTGGCCAACATGGCGGGCATAACCGAGGTAAACGCATTGCAGCCCCACTATGTCTGCCCCAACTGCCGGCACAGCGACTTCGACATAGACCGTACCAAGTATGCCTGCGGCGTGGACATGCCGGATAAGGACTGCCCCGTCTGCGGCGCAAAATACAAAAAGCTCGGCTACGAGATACCCTTCGAGGTGTTTCTGGGCTTCAAGGGCGACAAGACCCCGGATATAGACCTTAACTTCTCAGGGGATTATCAGCCTGTAGCGCATAAGTACGTTGAGGTGATGTTCGGGGAGGGCCACGCCTTCCGCGCCGGAACCATATCCGGCGTAAAGGACAAGATAGCCTACGGCTACGTCCGCTCCTACTGTGAGGCAAACGGCATAAACGCCGGAAAGGACGAGATGGACCGCATGGTGCAGGGCTGCACAGGAGTTAAGAAGACTACCGGCCAGCATCCCGGCGGCATAGTCATAGTGCCAAAGGAAAACGATATAATGGAGTTCACCCCGGTGCAGTACCCGGCGGACCGCAGCGAGGGCGATACCATAACCACCCACTTCGACTTTCACGCCATGGATGACAGGCTGGTAAAGCTGGATATACTGGGCCACGATGATCCGACGGTGCTTAGAATGCTGAAGGATATTACCGGCTTGGACCCCCAGACAATACCCCTTGACGACCCTGAAACCATGAAGATATTCCGCACCAGCGAGCCTCTGGGCGTGACGCTGGACGAGCTGGACTGCGACGTGGGCAGCATAGCAATACCCGAGTTCGGCACCACCTTCGTGCGGCAGATGCTCAAGGACACACGCCCTACTACGATGGAGGAATTACTCAGGATATCCGGACTTTCCCACGGTACCGATGTATGGCTGGGCAACGCTCAGGAGCTGGTATTGAGCGGCACGGCGACGCTGTCGCAGGTAATATGCACCCGAGACGATATAATGAACTACCTTATACTCAGAGGCGGCGACCCGTCCATGTCCTTCAAAACCATGGAGAGCGTCCGCAAGGGCAGAGGCCTTACCCCTGAGATGGAGGAGCATATGCGCTCCATAGATACGCCTCAGTGGTTCATAGACTCCTGCAAAAAGATAAAGTACATGTTCCCCCGCGCCCACGCAGCGGCCTACGTCATGATGGCCTTCCGAGTGGCCTACTACAAGGTGCATATGCCCCTCGCCTTCTATTCCGTTTACTATACCGTCCGAGCGGACGCCTTTGACATAGCCCAGGCGGAGGGCGGCGCCCAGAAGGTGCTTGCCAACATAAACGCCATAAAGAAAAAAGGCAACGATGCGGATAAAAAGGAAGAAGACCTGCTGACAATACTGGAGGTGGTCTTTGAAATGAACAAGCGCGGCATAGAGCTGTTGCCTGTGGACCTGTATAAATCCAAGGCCAGCCAGTTCATAATAGAAGACGGCAAGATACGGCCGCCCTTCTCATCGGTGGCGGGCGTGGGAGCCAACGCCGCCATAGGCATAGCCGAAGGCGCAAAGGGCGGCGAGTATACCTCCATAGAAAATTTTCAGGCCCGCACCGGCGCCAACTCCGCAGTGATAAAGGCGCTTGCGGAAGCCGGCTGCCTGAACGGGCTGCCCGAGACGGATCAGCTCTGCCTGTTTTAAAGAAGCCGGTATGTGCGGCGCTTTGATGCGAAATAATATGCTTGCATTATAGTGCCGCATATGGTACAATTTTGCTGTTGGTATATGGCAAGTTTGCTGTATTTTAGTTTTCAAGTAAGAGTGGGCGCGTCCTGCTCTTTTGTTTTGAATAGCGGAGGAATAAAATGAAAACCACCCAAACAGTGGAAGCTCTTCTCCGGCCGGTAGTTACAGGCATGGGCTACGAGCTGGATGAGGTAGAGTTTCAGAAGGAGCAGGGTAATTGGGTGCTGACCCTGTACATAGAGCATCAGGACGGAAGAAGCGCCACCATAGACGACTGCGAGGCGGTGAGCCGGGCCGTAGACCCCATATTGGACGAAGTAGACCCAATAGAGCAGGCATACTACCTCAGCGTGTCCTCCATAGGCATCGACAGGCCGCTCAAAAAGGATAGGGACTATCAGCGCAGCCTCGGCAGCCCCATTACGGTAAAGCTCTACGCCCCGCTCAAGGGCAAAAAGGAGTATACGGGCGAGCTTTTGTCATATACGCCCGATTCCTTCACCATAAGCGTAAAGGGCGAGGAGATGACCTTCCAGAAAAAGGACGCTTCAAAGGTGCAGCCCTATATAGACTTCAAGGCTCTGGAAAAGGACCTTGACGAATTAGAAGCAGATTTTGAAAATATAGAGACAGAAGAGGAGAATTGACAATGAACGCCGAATTCATAGAGGCACTGAATGCCATAGAGAAAGAGCGCGGGATAAGCAAGGATATACTGATAGACGCATTTGAATCCGCATTGATAGCGGCCTATAAGCGCAACTACGGCGCAGTGGGAAACGTCCGCGCCACAGTGGATAGGGATACGGGAGAGGTGCAGATATTCGCCTCCAAGACCGTCACCGAGACGGTGGAAAACCCCTATGCGGAGATATCTCTTGCCGAGGCGAAGAAGATCAATTCCCTCTATGAAGTGGGCGACGTTCTGGAGGAGGAGGTAGACCCCCGCAAGTTCGGCCGCATAGCGGCCCAGACCGCCAAGCAGGTGGTGGTTCAGCGTATTCGCGAGGCCGAGCGCGGCGTCATATTCGATGAATTCGTAGAGAAGGAAAACGAGGTTCTTACCGCTATAGTCCAGCGGGTAGAGAAGAACGGCATCTATGTAGAGCTGGGCAAGACAGACGGCTTCCTTGCCGCCTCCGAGACCATAGCGGGGGAGACTTATAACACCAGCGACAGGCTGAAGGTTTACGTCCTTGAGGTGCGTAAGACCAACAAGGGCCCGCAGGTAATAGTTTCCCGTACCCACCCCGGCCTTGTTAAGAGGCTTTTCGAGCTGGAGGTTCCCGAGATACAGACCGGCATAGTCCAGATAAAGTCCATAGCGCGGGAGGCGGGCTTCCGCACCAAGGTGGCCGTTTATTCTTCCGACCCTCAGGTGGACGCCGTGGGTGCCTGCGTGGGCCAGAAGGGGATAAGGGTAGAGCGCATAGTAAACGAGCTGCATAACGAAAAGATAGATATAATAGAGTGGGATCCCGATCCGGCAGTATATATTGCCAAGTCCCTTAGTCCTGCCCGTGTTATGATGGTATACATCAACGAGGCGGAAAAGGCCGCGAAGGTGATAGTGCCAGACAATCAGCTTTCCCTTGCTATCGGCAAGGAAGGCCAGAACGTCCGCCTTGCCGCCAAGCTCACAGGCTGGAAGATAGACATAAAGAGCCAGAGCCAGGCCGAAGAGGACATGGATATAGCGGACGCCGACAGCGAGGCGGACGGCGGCTTCGAGGAATAGTTTTGGAGGATCAGCAATGCCTGCTAAGAAGGTGCCTATGAGAATGTGCGTGGGCTGCCGCGAGATGAAGCCAAAGAAGGAGCTGCTGCGCATAGTCCGCTCTCCCGAGGGCGAAATAAGCGTGGACCGCACCGGCAAGGTCTCCGGCCGCGGCGCGTACATATGCGCCAACGCAGAGTGTCTGAACAGGGCCCGCAAAATAAAAGCGCTGGAAAGGGCTCTGGAGCACGGAATAGAGGACGAGGTTTTTTCAAGGCTCGCTTCGGAGATAACCGGCGATGCAGAATGACCGTCTGCGTACAGCTCTGGGCTTTGCGGCCAAGGCCGGGAAGTGCATATCAGGCGACTTTGGCGCGGAAAGAGCCGTTAAGGACAAAAAAGCCCTCGCAATAGCTCTGGATAACGGCGTGTCAGCCGCAACGCGGGAGCGCTACGAGGGAATGTGCCAAAGAGCCGGCATACCCTGCGTGTATCTCGAAGACCTTGGCAGGGCGATAGGAAAGGATAACCGCATGATAGCCGCGGTGACAGAGGCGGGCTTTGCCCGTATGATAGAAGAGACGTATAAGACTTCACAGCAAAAGTAACATACCGGGGGGTAATATCTATGGCAAACAAGACAATGGATTCCGCACGGGAATTTGAAACCCAGGCAAAGGAGCTTCTGGAACGAGTAAAGCGAATGCAGAACGATCTGGGGGCGGCCCTTCAGTCCGTAAAGCGGGCGGAAAGCGAGCTTATAGATAAAGAAAAGCGCGCCGAAAAGGAACGCATGGAAAAAGAAAGGGCAGAGAGACTCCGAGAGGTCCTCACCAGCGAGGGCGACCTTGCCTTCCACGTAGGCGACGACAGGGCGGAGGAGCAGCCAGCCCCGGCAGAGAGCAAGAGCGAAGTAAATGAGAAGCCGAAGCCGGAGCCGGTGAAGGAGCAGGAGGCGGAGGAAAGCGTACAGGCAAAGGCGGAGGAACCTGCAATGGCGGATAGGAAGCCTGAAGAAAAGCCCGAGACAAAGGCGAAACCCGCACCGGCAAATAAGCCTGTACAGCAGCAGCGCCCGGCCTATGAGCGCAGGGAACCTCAGCGCAGAGAGGACGGCAGGCAGCAGAAGCCACGCACTGACAGGCCGCAGCGGCCCGCGGACCGCCCGGAGCGCACAGACAGACCTCAGCAGCGCCCTGTACAGGGAGGCTACCAGCCTAAGCCGGCGGCCCGCACCATGGAATCCGCTGCGCCTTCCGTAAGGGATCAGGGCAAGGGCCGGAGCCAGAAACCCCAGACCAGAGATGAGGAGCGCAAGGCGCCAAAGAATAAGAAAACCATTATGAAGGAAAACACCAGAGCAGCAGGCAGCTGGGACGACGACGCCCCAATGAGCCGCAAGCAGAAGCGCAAGCAGCAGGCGTTACATAAGCCGGAGCCGGTAAAGATCGACAAGGCCGTGCTGACTACCGAGACCATAACCGTAAAGGATCTTTCCGAAAAAATAGGCAAGCCTGTGGCCGAGATCATCAAAAAGCTGTTTATACTCGGCATAATGGCTACCATCAATCAGGAGATAGACTACGACACCTGCTCGCTCATCGCCGCCGATTACGGCATAGAGCTGGAGCTCAACATAGCCAAGACCGCCGAGGACGTGCTCAACGAGAGCGTTGAAGAGGCGGATTCCGAGGAGAACCTCGTACCACGCCCGCCGGTAGTTACCATAATGGGCCACGTGGACCACGGCAAGACCTCGCTGCTTGACGCCTTCCGTGAAAGCAGCATAACCGCAGGCGAGGCAGGCGGCATAACGCAGCATATAGGCGCGTATACCGTATCCTGCAAGGGGCGCACCATAACCTTCATAGATACCCCGGGCCATGAGGCGTTCACCTCCATGCGCGCCCGCGGAGCCCAGGTAACGGATATAGTAATACTGGTTGTGGCGGCGGACGACGGCATCATGCCGCAGACCATCGAGGCCATAAACCACGCCAAGGCGGCGAACGTTCCTATAATCGTCGCTATCAACAAGATAGATAAGGACACCGCCAATCCGGATCGGGTAATACAGCAGCTCACCGAGTACGGCCTCGTAGCCGAAGAGTGGGGCGGCGATACCATATGCGTGCCGGTCTCCGCGAAGAAGCGCATCAATTTGGACACGCTGCTCGAGATGGTACTGCTTCAGGCGGACGTTCTGGAGCTTAAGGCAAATCCCGACAGGGCGGCCCGTGGCACCATAATAGAGGCAGAACTGGACAAGGGCCGCGGCCCTGTGGCTACCGTACTGGTACAGAACGGTACCCTCAAGATAGGCGATCCCATAGTTGCAGGCACAGCCTTCGGCCGCGTCCGCGCAATGATGGACGACAAGGGCCGCAGGGTGACTTCAGCCGGGCCGAGCCAGCCTGTAGAGGTACTGGGCTTTGGCGAGGTGCCTTCCGCAGGCGATGTAATGAACGTTGCGGAGGTAGATAAGCTGTCCCGACAGGTAGCAGAGGAGCGCCGCGACAGGCTCAAGGCGGAGCAGATACGCAATATGTCCAAGGTATCCCTGGACGATCTGTTCAGCCAGATAGAGGCGGGCAACGTCAAGGATCTGAACATCATAGTAAAGGCAGACGTGCAGGGCACGGTAGAGGCCATAAAGCAGGCATTGGAGAAGCTCTCCAACGACGAGGTGAGGGTGCGCTGCATACACGGCGGCGTAGGCGCCATAACCGGCTCGGATATAGTGTTCGCCTCCGCCTCCAATGCGCTGGTAATAGGCTTTAACGTGCGCCCGGACGCCACGGCTCGCGAGGCCGCAGAACGCGAAAAGGTGGATGTGCGTACATACAGCGTCATCTACAACGTGATTGAGGATGTCGAGAACGCCATGAAGGGCCTGTTTGCACCCGTATACAAGGAGGTCGCTCTGGGTACTGCGGAGGTACGCAATACCTTCAAGGTGTCAGGCGTCGGCACTATTGCGGGCGCATACGTCAAGGATGGCAAAATCACTCGTTCCGCTCAGGTACGTGTAGTCCGCGGCGGCATAGTGCTTCACGACGGCAAGATAGCCTCCCTCAAGCGGTTCAAGGACGATGTAAAGGAAGTGGCGTCGGGCTATGAATGCGGTATCGGTATAGAAAACTTCAACGATATCCGCGAGGGCGACATGATAGAAGCCTACACCATGGAGCAGATAGAAAGATAATCAGAAAGGCAAAAAAATGTCCATTCGTTATGAAAGAATGAATGAGGAGATAAAGAAGACCATCAGCGAGATCATAAAGGACATGAAGGATCCTCGAGTCTCCGATATGACCACCATAATGTCGGTGGACGTGACCAACGACCTGAAGCAGGCCAAGGTGCTGGTAAGCGTTTACGACAAGGACGACGAGGTACGCAGGGATACGGTGGAAGCCCTCAACCACGGCAGCGGCTTCATAACCCGCGAGCTGGGCAAGCGCATGCAGCTGCGCGCCCTGCCAAAGCTGAACTTCAAGCTGGACAGCTCTATTGAGTACAGCGTGCATATTTCAGAGATTATCGACAGCCTGCACAAAAACGAAAAGTAGCTTGCTCTGGGCGGTGATGTGAAGCGTCATCGCCCGATTTTTTAGGAGGGAAGGCTTATGAAGGGCAGCATGGAGGAGATACTCCGCTTTGTAGAACAAAACGACGCTTTCAGCATAATATCCCACGTAGCGCCGGATGGGGATACCATCGGTTCGGGAACGGCACTGTCAAGGATACTGCGCAGGCTGGGCAAGCGTACGGAAAACGTATGCTGCGACCAAGTACCCGACGCGTATAAGTTCATACCGGGTGCTGAAGAGATACTGCTGCCGGAGGATGCCCGGGGCTTCGATGCGGTAATAGCGGTAGACTGCGCAGATAAGGGCAGGCTGGGCAGTGCCGAGGGTATATTCGACAGGGCGGGCGTGACGGCCAATATAGACCATCACGGCACCAACGCCACGTATGCCGATAATAATATGATTGAGGAGACTGCCGCCTGCGCAGAGCTTATATACAGGCTTGGCAGGGCGCTGGGGGCGGAGATAGACGCGGAGACGGCTAATTGCCTCTTTGCCGCCCTCGTGACGGATACCGGCTCCTTTGCCTATTCCAACGTAACGAAGGACACTATGGCCATAGCCGGCGAGCTTATTGCGTCAGGCGCTGATAATTCTCTCATAAACAGGCTGGTATATCACAACGAGCCGGCAGGCAAGGTGAAGATGCACGCTTACGCGCTGGAGAGGCTGCATTTATATTCCGAAGGGCGCATAGCCACAGCAATGCTTACGGAAAGTGAGATGGATCCCTTCGGCCCCGAGGCCTACACCGAGGGAATAGTCGAAAAGCTGCGGGATATAGATACGGTAGAGATAGCGGCGTTCCTCAGGCAGAAGGGAAAGGACGTAAAGGTAAGCCTTAGAGCTAAGAAATATGCCGACGTCGCCCGCATAGCAGCTTCAAGAAAAGGGGGCGGCCATCCCAGGGCAGCCGGGTACACCGAATATGACATCACTGTGGCTGAGGCCGAAAGGATAGCGGTGCAGCTTGCCGAAAAGGAGCTTGAAGAATGCTGGAAGGAGTAGTAAACGTATTAAAACCGCCGGGAATGAGCTCCAGTGACGTGGTGACGGACATCCGGCATATATTCAACATGAAGCGGGTAGGCCATACAGGCACACTGGATCCCGGCGCAGCCGGAGTGCTGCCCATATGCATAGGCCGGGCTACCAGACTCTTCGATTATCTCGTGGACAAGGAAAAGGAGTACATAGGCGAGATAACCTTCGGTATAGCTACGGATACCCAGGACTCCTACGGCGCGCCGGAAGGACGCTCCGATGCTGTAGTTACCGGGGAGATGCTCATGGAGGCGCTGCCTAAGTTCACAGGCCCTCAAAAGCAGACCGCGCCTCTGTATTCGGCCCTTTCGGTGGACGGAAAGAAGATGTACAAGCTTGCCCGGCAGGGCGTTGAGGTGGAGCGCAAGGTTAGGGATATAAACGTGCCGGAGCTTTCGTTCATATCACAGACCGGCCGCAACAGGTATCTCGTAAAGATCGTCTGCTCCAAGGGCACATATGTGCGCACGCTCTGCCACGACATAGGCGGGAGCATGGGGGTTCCCGCCCACATGTCCTTCCTGCTGCGCACACGCTCCGGGGCGTTTGAACTGGACGGCAGCTTTACAATAGACGAGCTGAAGGAGCTTAAAGAAAAGGGCGAGCTTTATAAGGCGGTCATACCCATGGAGCAGGCGCTTATGCATATAGGCGAAGCCCGAATGACCCTGAACAAAAAAGGCGAACGGTTCCTGACTCATGGCGCGGAGGTGGTCTGTCCCGGCATAGAAGAACTGCCAAAGGATACCCCTCTCAGGGCATACTGCAACGGCAAATTTTTAGGAATAGCCAAATCAAACGGCGAGGCGGTGCATATATGCACCTTCCTCGGTCAGGAAGAAGAATGAATAAAACGGCCATAGCTTTCGGCACCTTTGACGGGGTACACAGGGGGCATCAGGAGATAATAAAAGCCATGCTCACGGCGGCGGAAGGGAGAGGGCTCGACCCGCTTATATACACCTTTTCCAACCATCCGGCGGGGCTTTTCGGCAAGTCCTTTTCCATGATAATGACGGACGGGGAGCGGCTGGCCGCCCTTGAACGCCTTGCCCCCGTTGCGGCGGAAAGGCTGGACAGGCAGCTCGCGGCGACGGAGCCGGAGGACTTCGTTCGGCACATGGCGGAAAAATACCGCATGGGCGCAGCCGTCGCGGGCTTCAACTATACCTTCGGCAGCAGGGGGGCGGGGAACATGGATACGCTCCGCCGCCTTGGGGGGAAATACGGCTTTGAGGTATACGAGATACCCGCGCTGATGTACGGCGGGGAGCCGGTATCCAGCACCCGGATACGGGCCTGCATAGAGCGCGGCGACATAGCCGGCGCAAACGCCATGCTGGGCCATGAGCTTGAGCTTAGCTGCAAGGAAACGTCGCAAAACGGACACGCTGTGCTTAAAGTGGCTGATGGGCTCGTGCTGCCAGCCCCCGGGAGGTACATTAC
>ULQB01025905.1_pt1 | contig 12498 bp, 10 predicted proteins | sample 1954041 | NCBI WGS metagenome assembly ULQB01 (sample SAMEA4835644, study PRJEB28245) | human gut metagenome | biome: gut microbiome; material: fecal sample | place: Denmark | collected 2008 | reverse complement strand
TTGGCGTAGCCGATGCCCTGCTCGTCAAAGGCCTTGTACCGGCCAAAGCAACTTCGCAGCACATTTCTGTCAAGCCATCTATTAGTTCATCGCTTTTCATCCGTCCCAAGCTCTGATTGGTATTTCTTAGCATCTTTTAAGAAACTTGCCGCAATCATCACGATAACTGCACCAATGGGAAACGCTGCTACGATACTGACCGATTGCAGGTTGTTCATGGAACTTTCGGCAAACAGCAATGCAATGGGCAACAGAATCAGCAGGATGCACCACATCAACTGGATGCCCTTATTGGGCTGTTCATCATCCTTGAGGGTGTGGTAGCTGTAGCAGGATGCCGTCAGTGCGATAGAATCAAAGGATGTTGCGTAGAAGGCGATCATCGTAATCAGAACAGCCACCATAACGACCGGTGCACCCGGCATAGTTTTGATCATATCCACGATCATACCGTACATATCGCCGCTGTCCAGATACTTGGCGATAAAATCCGCCTTGTCAGTCATCTGCAGTCCCATGGAGTAGTTACCCAGCACAATGAAGCTGGTCAGTGTAGAGCCCACGCCAAACACATAGCCGCCCAGAATCGTCTGGCGTACCGTTCTGCCACGGGAAATGCTGCCAATGAAGAACGGCGCAGCCACACACCAAACCATCCAGTAGGCCCAGTAATAAATGGTCCAGTTTTGGGGGAAGTTGGAGGTACGCAGCGGGTCGGTAAAGGTGGAAAGGTCGATGAAATTCTGCATCATCCGTCCCAGCGAGGAAAAACCGGTTTCGATAATATACCGGGTCTCGCCGCCAAACAGGAGGACAAAGGCAAGCAACCCAAAGAAAAGATAGATGCAGACATTGGCCAATTTGCTGATACCCTTGAAGCCATGCAGCAAAGAGTAAGTATACACGGCGCAAGTGATCAACAGGATGATAATATTGATGACCGTGCGACTGACAGCAACATGGAATAGCTCTCCGATGATGGTTGCCATCAGCGGTGTTGCTACGCTGAAAGTAGTGGCTGTACCCGCTAGCAAAGCGAACACCGCCAGCAGGTCAATGATGCGACCTGCCCAGCCATCGGTGTGCTTGCCCAGAATCGGGCGGCAGGCTTCCGAGTATTTCTGGCGGGTTCTCTTTCTCACGTGCAGCATAAAGCCGAATGCTACCGCCAGCACCAGATAGAAGCCCCACGGGATAAAGCTCCAATGGAACAAGGGATATACCCCTGCCCAGTCCTGAATGCTGCCCATCTCTGCCAGATGGGGGTCGGTTGCATACAGCACCCATTCCGAAAAAGAGTAAAACAGGATATCCGCAGCAAGACCGCAAGTAAACATCATGGAGCCCCATGCAAAGAAGGAATACTGAGGCTTTTCGTTGGGTTCACCCAGAACAATATCCCCATACTTCGAACACGCAATGTACAGTGACAGGATGAAAATACCCAGTCCAATCACCAGATAATAGGTGCCAAAGGTATCTCCGAAAAAGAACCGAATCTGGCTCAGGACGGCGTTAGACTGTTCAGGCACCAAGAAGAACAGGATGCACAGAGCCACCACAATTGCCAAGGGTACCAATGTTATCATCCAATCAATTTTCCCACGCACTCTCTTTGGATTCATTTATCCTTCCTCCGCATATTTTTTATAGCTGGAATCCAGAGCAACCAGTTCACTGAAGTTGTCCACCTCGATGATATCGTCCTTATTCATCGGACGGATTCCCAGTTGATATTCTTCTGGATAGCAGAATAATGCTACATCATCCCAATAAATCTGGCGATTCTGTTTCTGCTCAAACTCGATTTCCAGATGGCGCTTCAGCTTTTTTCCATCCTCGGCTGTCCAGCGAGAAATACTATACAACTGCCAGCCACCTTTGCCGCCTGTACGACTGCAGGAGGTGACGATGCCATCTTCTACGGTTTGCAGCCACTCATCCGTTTCCTCATCCGTCCATACGCTGTTATAACCGGAGCGTTCAAACTCCGGAGCCAGAATATCTGGGTTATAGATAATTTGATCTCCGTCCAGAATGATTGCATTCTCGATGTGATCTCTTGCTACATACAGGGATGCGATATTATTGCAGGTATCATAGTAGGGGTTTTCAATCAGTCGAACACCGGGATACTCTGTCACCAGCGGGGCGAACTGTTCTTTCAGGTAGCCCACCACGATGTATATCTCCGAAATGCCGTTGTTGTGCAGCCCCTCAATTACCGTATCGATCATCCGCTTGCCGTTTACTTTGACCAGCGGCTTCGGCGTTGTCAGCGTGACCGGGTGCATCCGGTTTCCCAGCCCTGCCGCCATAATAATGGCTCTTTCTACTTTAGGCATTTTTCTGTGCCCCACTTTCCCCTGATTTCTTCAGTTCATCCTGAACGATTCTGTAGTAGTCTTTTGCGTAGCGATACTGCCGCAGGGAATACTCGCCAAATTCCACGCCCAGATTCCGCTTATACTCACACCAGTTGCTCCACAACAGTCCACAGGCAGCGATGTAGCAGTAAATCTTAATCCGTGTCGCATCATCGCAACCGTCTGTAAAATATGCCGCAATCAAGCGATCCACCTGCCGCTTATTGTAAAGCGAATAAATGCAGAACATTGCTATATCCACATGAGGGTCCTGCATACCTGCATACTCCCAGTCAATCAGACGAATCTCCTCTTTTCCATTTTTCTGGACAAACAGAAAGTTATCCGGTACTGCGTCAATATGCGTCAAAATCTTTTCGCCTGCGTGTGCATCAATATAAGGCTCCAAAGACCAGACATTCGCCTTAGTTTTCTCATAGTCCTTGTAAACAGAAGGAGTGCCATCCCACAGCGTTTCGTAGAACTCCATCTGCCCGAAAATATCAAACTCATGCGCAACTTTCAGCTTCATCGCATGGAAATCACGCAGACGGCTCATGCACTTCTTGACATCTTCATAATCGGTGGGGTCGCATACCCGGGCGCCCTCCAGAAACTCTGTAATCTTATAGCCATTCTCCGGATTAATATAGGCGATATCATCACAGATGTTTTTATCAGCGATGGCATGATACACTGCTGCTTCCTGACGGCGATTGATGAGTTGATCCGTACCCTCTCCCGGAATACGCATAATGTACTTTTTGTCCTTACAGGTAAACAGAAACGAACGGTTGGTCATTCCCTTTTTCAGGACTGTAATATCCGTGACATCCTCCGGTTTTGCGCACAATGCCTTGCAGATTAAACGAATCGCATCCGTTTTCAGTTGGTTGGAATCGCTGTCGATCTCACGAAGCTGCTCATAGGTGTTGATCTCCACAACATCTGCCGAATGCACAACTCGAGCTGTGACGATCATGCGATCCTTATTATAGAGTGCTTCTTCCCAAAACGAACCATCATACTGCGGCTTCTTGCAAAGTTCCTCTATACGATTGGAAACTGTATTAGCGTCCTCTTTTATAAGGTAGCTGATTCCGACCATCGCATTGCCGCCAGCGTTTTCTGGTACAGTTACCAGTTCCATCTTGCGGTTTACACGAACATTGCTTTCATTCTCCACAAGATTGCTGACCATATACCAAGAGTACAGTTCATGGCGGTGGAACGGATTGCGGTCACACCAGATGTCGCAAGGAACAATGTATGCATTCTCCAAATGCTCTTTTACCAGTTTTAGCGAATGCAGATTATTCTTGGAGGCATAGTCCGGGTTGACCACCAGTTCCACGCCGTATTCATCCATCAGGTATTCATATTTTTCCTTCATGAAACCCACAACAACGTAAATTTCCTGAATTCCCACTTCGTGAAGCTGCTTAATGATTCGTTCAATCAAAGGCTCCCCATTGACTTCCAACAGGCCTTTGGGCATCTCTGTGTTGATGGGGACCATCCGCATACCAAAACCGGCTGCCAGAATAATTGCTCGTTTGGGAGTCTTATTCTTGTACTCCGACACAGCCTTGGCTGTGGGACAAATTGCTTCGTTCAGATACCCTGCCTTAATGAGTTCCTTGAGGGAACGGTTTACTACTCCCAAGGAATGACCCGAAACCTCCGCTAAAACACGCTGATTGATAAACGGCTCAAGTAGCAGAACGTTCAGAATATCGCTTTCTTGTTTATTCATGTACACTCCTCCATCACTTTTTGTGAACAGCATCATAAGGCAAAAACTTTCAAGAAGGTCGTGTCCCAATTATCCTCAAAAGTTTCTGTATAAGTTATATATACTAATTTTAGTATCCATGGGGAATCTGCTCAGCACCAACGGAACGCACTGCATCATCTGACATTACTGATTTCACTGCAAAATTTAACATTTTCAATCTCTTTTTAAATATGACAATAGCATTCTTTTAACCTCTAGAAACTCTTTTCTTCTCCTAAAACAAAACCAAAGGATAATATTAGGTATCACAACGACCAATATCAGTTTCAGTAAAAATCCGCTATAACCTTCAGTTTTAACATTTCCTAGCAGTAACACAGTTACAAATCCGGCAAAAATCACGACGATTGTATCTTTTAAGAGTTGGATTAAGTAAGTTTGCATCTGTTTTTTGTGGCCTAATTTTAATACAACCTTTGTCTTCGCCCAAAATGTATAGGACATACTTCCTAAAACCGTTCCAGCCAGAATGCCCTCAAGGCCCCAAGCCCTACCCAAAACTACCGAAAAAAACAAATTAGACACAGCTTCAACAATCCCAAGAAATTTCACATGCCAATATAGTCCACCTGCTTCAATCTGCATATTTAATGTGGTCATTTGCCCTGCTATATATAAATTCATGCAGAGAAGAAATACTGCGAATGTACTTATTTGCATGTTCGTGCCATACCATAATTCTACAAATGGTGTAAGCAATCCAAAAAGTGCAATGCAGCCGAAGCCGTAAATCCACACGATGACAAAACTGATAGTTTTAAATACCTGAAACTTTCGTTCCCGGCTACCACATACATTCAAATTACCTATGCTTGCAGTCATAGCATACATACCTTGGTATAGTACGTTTTCCACAGCTTTACTTATAGTGGTATAATTTCCATAAATGCCCACTGCCGCCACGCTGATAAAGCTTGATATCAAAACACTATCCGTTGATGTCACAAGTGTCGTTCCAACTTTATTCAGCATCATAGAGGCCGTATTCTTTTTTATCTCAGCGATTGTCTCTTTTGGGACTTTCTTAGTTGATTTTTCTTTCAGCCATGGATACCGCTTGTCCGCTATTCTTGCAATGGTATAGTTTTCCAAAATCGTGCTAACCACCTGTAAAGCCAAGTACGCAAGATAATTTTGGCTTTTTATAATTACAAAAATCTGAGCTGCACATAGCGTGATCTTCCATGTATAATGGTTGATATTGAATATATATTTTTTTTGATCTGCGATAATCAATGCAGATTTGTATGAAAAGAAATATGAAACGCTCGTGTTGAATAAAAAGAGGAAATATATAAGGGTGACATTATTGAGACCACTGCTATTAGAAACGATATACGGCAGAAATGGCGTCAATATTGTTCCAGCAATAAATATGAGCGCACCTATAATGCAGTATGAAATCTTATATAACTTCATAAGCGATTTCATACTATCAACATCGATTAATGCCAAGGGTTTATATAAGCTATATGTAATCGCACTTCCGATTCCAAGTTCTGCCATTGACAAGAAAGACAATATATTTGCGAACAGGCCATCAACTCCCAAGTAGTCAGCACCAAGGTTTTGAAGGAAAATTTTGCGAGATACCAATGTTACAAAAATAAGCAGGAATTGCCCAACCCATGTTGCCAATATATTATAAATCGCATTTTTGGTTCGCATACTTTTTATGTATTCCTTCCCTCTATCAGCCGATCCATTTTATCAAATGCATTATTCCACGACATTTTTTCAATATCTTTCCTTCCCTTTTGAGACAAGCGGGTTCTCAGCTCCCCGTCATCAAAAAGCCGGCAAACATTTTGATACAGTGTATCCACATCCTTTACAGGTGAGATCAGTGCATTCTCTTCGTTTTTTGCATATGTATAAACACCACGGTATCCTGTGGTCGCAAATGCACATCCACAGGCCATGCTTTCTGCTCCACAAAGTCCAAAGCCTTCTTCGACACTGCTGCAAAGGAATACTGAAACGGAATTATAAATTCCAACCAACTGTTCCTGAGTTGCATTTTCAGTGTACTTAATCCATTGCGGCCACTCCGGCTCTCTTTTTGAGAGACCAAAAATATGGCAGCGCAAATCCGGATAATTTTCTTTCAGTTTCAAGCACACCTGATAACCATATTGAAAGCCCTTATGTTCTCCACGCTGATAGATCATAGCAATCGAATGTGGATATCGGAGTCTATTTTCTGTCTTAACATGAAACAAATCCGTATCAATCGCATTGGGGATATAATACGGTTCTTTCCCTGTCTTTTCTTGAACAATATCAGCCAGCCACTTTGCAATCGGGATATTAACCATATCAAGATTGTAGGTCGCATATACCTCTTCGTCAGAGCAAGACCAGTTTTCAAAGCCTTGTATCAGATAGAACTTTCTGCCTTTACATTCCGGAAGGGAAGCCACAGGATGTGCTGTTCCAATGGCTGTTGCAAAAACCACATCACCATCTGGGATTGTTTGCTCATTCATTGCCGTCCTGTATACCTTTTTTACCCGTTTGTCCAGCGGATACCACGTTGGACCATTCCGTATGATTTCTCTCTGTGCCAGATAGCGAATACCATACGGCACTTTTCCTTCAAACTTTGCAACAGGATTTGAAAGACAAAATACTATGGTTACAGTATGTCCTCGCTCAACGAAATGATTGGCATACTGATATATGATTTTTAGTCCACCCGTCGGCTGTCGACTGAAAGAGTTTACTACAAATGTGATTTTCATTTTATATCTCCGCGTGCAACTAAATCAATTCAAATAAATCTTCGTGCAAAAACCTTGACAGCCTCTTCTACCAGAGCAATTTTATAGCAGAATTTTGCAATGCAAAGTTTTGACTCCGAAACATTCATATACTCCCTCAACACAAATAGCCGACTGTTCAACAGTAGTGTGCGCCTTTTAACTGCACTTGGAATGCTCTTTTGTGTGCTGACAGCATGGTGGTGTACATATGTTTCATCTGTCAGGAGCAATGTCTTGAAGCCAGCTCGCTTCAATTTGATTCCTAACATGGTTTCTTCGCAGTAAAGAAATATCCGTTCATCATATCCACCTACTGATAAGAACTTGTTAATATCTACTGCAAGAAAAGCACCAGATACACAGTCCACCACCGCAGATGAATTTTCCGCATACTTCATGAGTTTTGAATATAGTTTTCCCAGTATAAATAATGCCGAAAAAATATACTCATTCGCACTCGGTATTTTCCAAGAAGTACTATAAAATGGAGTACCATCTGGTTTTAGCTGGACAGCGGAAACAACGGCTGCATCTCTATCTTCTGAAAAGGTCCGTGCTATCCTTTTCACACAGGCTTCTGTGAAACTCACATCCGGATTCGCAATAATAGCTACGTCACAGTGCAAAATATCTTTTGCATACTTAATTCCAAAGTTATTACCTGCACCATATCCCTTATTCTTTTCTGCTTGGAGAACGATGATATTATTTGTTTCAAATTGTTTCAAAGAGGCATACGAGTTATCTGTCGAGCAGTTGTCAACAATTATTATATGATTTAGTGATTTATAATCACAAATTTGTTTCAGTAAAGCTATTGTTGTCTTTGCATCATTATAATTAACTATTACGCATGCTATCTTCATCAAGTTTGTTCTCCAACTGTCAAATCATAAGCGTCAAAACAATGCCCTATTCTTGCATTTTCAGGTGGAAGCCTCATGTAGTCTCCGTACACTTTTTTTAGGTATCCATTCCAATCTCTCATTGCATGGAATTTGGCTCCATGAAATTCCACATCATCAACCTCGTCAAAATCGCTTTTGAGAAAAATATCTTTTTTGCCTGCTCCCCACACTACATTACCAATATATTTCGACTCGTCATATGCATAACTTGTCGACATGCGTTCCAGTTCGCTTGTAAAATGATTGGCTCCTAAAACATGGAATGGTAGTATTACCGGGATTTTTAGAATTGCTTTTGTAATCGTTGTTCCTGAACCGATCTTCGCAGAAGCATAGCTGTACATTTTTAGAGCTCTGCTCGCTTTATCTTGGAGAATCGATGCCGTATTGATATCTGAGGATAGACCATCGAGCGGGAAAATATCAATCCAAAGATGATGGTCTACATCATTCATTTTCGTATCAACAATTGTGGTCATATCCATAACTTTTTCAAATGGAAGATCAACTTTGTTTTTTTGATCGCTTCGCAATTGGTATTTTGCTCCGCTATATCTTTCCTTGAACAACGTCTTAAAACGTATATAATCAGGTCTTGGCATATAAACGTCAATATCATCGTCCCAAGGGATAAAGTCCTTATGGCGAATTGCGCCCAAAAGTGTTCCATATGCTAAGTAGTATTTCAATTTATTCGAATCACAAAAATCAGCAAATTCCTTTAGGATTGAAAAAATCACTTCTTTACATTCCACGTTTGACAACTTTTTCATGATATTTTTCCTTACTTGACTAGAATTCTGTAGGTCATCAAAAATTGCAACAATGCCACTATTTCTACACATATCAATCTGTTTACCATCTTTTTGATTCCACCGTCTCTTAAAACCCATAGTAACAGCGGTAATGAAAAGAAAATCATCTGGTCAAACACACGATATCCATTGCTATACTCATTCAAAAGATAAGTAGCTGTCAATCCCATTAGATAAACGTTCAAGCAATTTTTATATTTCTTATCTTTCACTCTATCTAAGCACATAACAAAAAGAACACCTAACATAAGATAGAGAAAATTTTTTTTAGAAAAAAAGCCACTTCCCATCAAACCATTTGTATACCCGATGTATTTACCCAATGCCGGAATAATCCAGCCAACTACTTTCATGAAAGCCAATATAATCTTATTCATAAATAAAGAAATCCGAGATAACCATAACAGTACGATTATCATCAACCAGTTTTTATAGAATTGGTTGCTCCTCTTCACAAACATCGTCGAAACCAGTATCGTCAATAACAGAATGATTATTGACGTATGAAAAAGTATCGCAATACACGCATAACATATCGCTTTTTTATTCTTACGAGCTTGATAATTAGCGTACGCCAAAAACATGAGCGATAATGCCAGTCCTGTACGAATAACAATTGCGCCATAAAACATTCCAAAATACCCAAAATAAATGGCAAAAAAAGTACAAGCACCAAATGTTTTTGGCTTTTCAACATAGTTGTTGTGTACACTATCGAGTATTTTCATACCCTTATATGCTATCAATGTTTGGGCTAAATATACAATTGCAAAGAACCCAACATAAGTTACCCCTAACTTATTGCATAAAATATTCAAAAAAATGTATCCTGGCTCAAATCCGTAGAAATTGTATAGACTCCAACTATTAAAGTTTGCTTCTTCCATTCGATGGTATACATAAATATACACTTCTGCATCTGGAACCACATTTGGATTTCTTGTTGCAAAAATAAAAGCTGAGAGTCCAAGGATTATAATAAATAAGAAACGGCACGATTTGCCTGATAGAATCTCTAAGGAGCTGCCTAGGAGGCACAAAAAAAGCAAAAGAAGCAACAAGTATACATTCATTCTTAACTCCGAATCATTATTTATCTTATGTCACATATACATTTTCATCACTTTATTTAAGGCACAAAAAGAAATGCTATCAGTGCTATTTTTCGATTAATAGGCATTTTCCATCTCATCAAATCGAAAAATGATGCTCTGACTTCCTTTTTTAAACGTTGCTTTGTTTCTCTCATATATGGATCATTGTGGTCATATCCGTTCATATACATTTGAGTCAACAATGTGAACCGTGCACGCTTGCAGTTCATTTCACAAGCATACGCATACTCTGGAGTATACTGTAATACCTGCTTTTGAACGATATCCCAAACATCTAATAAATCCAGTTTCTTTTTACTAAAACCGCTATTTGTTACGCCCTCTACATTCTTGAAGTAAAAGTAAACAGGTTTGCTCGTATAAACAGCACCTTCACACTTTCTCGCAAGGTAGTAGCAAGCCTCAACATCTTCGTTCATTTTCCCTTCAATAAAGTGATAATCTTCTAGAATATCTCGCCTTATAAGTGCTGCACATACACTATGCGTATCCGGTTCACCGTTCACACGAAAGAATCTATCCAGTAGATTCTCCCGAGACAGCTTGTAAATGTTTTCATTTGATCTAGTATTTGTAGCTATATTTTTCTCAACCACCTGAATTCCGCCAATTGCCATTGAAACACCATATTCGTTTACCATTCCATAAAGTGTCTCTAATGCTTTGTTATCAATCCAGTCATCACTATCAGAAAAAAACACCCATTTCCCTTTTGCGATTGCAAGACCGGCATTTCTTGCAGAACTCGCACCACCATTTTTTTTATGGGTCACATGAATGCGGCAATCTCTTTCTGTCCATTCATCGCATATTTTGGGCGAACCATCAGAAGATCCATCATCGACCAAAATCAATTCGAAATCTGTATACGTCTGGTCTACGATTGATTTCACGCATCGCATCAAGTGCTTTTCAGTATTATACACTGGAACGATTACACTTATTTCAGGCATTATATTCTCCCTCGCACCTTCTTGTTTACTATTAAATTGACAGGAACCAATCATCTACATCCATATCCACTTTTCTCATAACTAGATATTTACTTTCTTTTGCTCTCTGCAAATCATCTTCTGTTAAAATATCCGGGCTGTTCGCACCTTTTTGAAAATGTAAATATGTAAGATAGTCTGTATTTTCATCAGCATAAGGTGACAACATCACCAATGTATGAAAGAAGGATTCATCCGGACAAGTTGTATTTTCATAGAATTTATAATATTCCGGATGTATAGTGAGGTACTGCATAATCCAATCAATTGTTTCTCTCTTTAATGCCCACCATGAACTTCCAAAATAGAAATCTATCCCTAGCTGTTTTCTCTCGAAAATTTTCCACGTCCGATTGTATCCTCCGGTGAATTCAACCCACCCCCTCTTGATGATCTTTTGCCACGGTTTTCTGCCAATAAGTTTAATTGGAAAATAGATTTGATTCCGTTTATCCAAATTGTTTTGATGATGACTTCCATGGTTTTTACTATTCCAATACTGAACAAAATTCGTGCCATTGTGTTCTTCAAAAAACTTTACAATTTTATCTGCTGAACGAAGCGGCCAATCCTGCCCGCTGATTAACCAATAGTAGTCATAGCCCCCCCTTATACCAGCAACAGCTGTATTCAGAAGATTTAGCGTTACCGTAACCTGCGAAATCTGTGCCCATTCCACCGAAACACGCTGTTCATCCGGAAGCACAAACACATTTTCTCTATGAATAATTTTATCTGCAAAGTCAGCCTTCTTATCAATATGAAGATAGCAATCAATATCCGGGTGATTCAACCTCTCCAGAAGAAGGTTGATCTGTTTCGGATTTTTATGGCATTGAATCAAAATTGCAATTCTCATGTTTTCCTTACTTTCTCAGTACTTTCTCAAACATAAACTTTCGTAGCCAGTTCGGAGCCAACGCCGACCCACTACGAATCACACAGCTCTTTATGTACTGCCATTCTCCAATAAAGTCTTGTTCTTTCATGAATTTAAACAGCCTTGCCTGCGTCTTGGCATACTTCCAACCAGCACGCCGTTTATACATATCCGAGCCTGCCCGCATATGGAGCAACGGCTCCTGAATGTTGTACCCCTGATATCCGGCCATTAGCATCCGGAGCCAAAGGTAATAGTCCTCCAGCAAATAGAAGTCCTGATAGGAACCAACTGCCTCAACTGTTGATTTTTTATACATCACGCAGGGGTGATTAAACGGATTACGCTTCTTTGCAAACTCCACAATTTCCGCATTTGTCTCCGGTGGCACACGCTTCGCATCGACGGTATTCGGATCAGTAGTAAACTCTTCCACGATGCCGGAGCAAATACTCACTTCTGGATGCTCGTTAAACGCAGCAAGCTGTTTCTCACAGCGATCCGGATACGCAATATCATCACTGTCCATTCTGGCAACCAGTTCATTTTTGCAATGTTTGATACCCTCATTCAGTGCATTTCCAAGTCCACCGTTCTTTGCGAGACGAACAACATTCAGCACCGTACCCATCTCCTGTTGCTTTGCAGAAATCACTCCATCCAATGCATCATTCAATGGACCATCGCACACCAGCACAAAATCATCCGTCGGGAGTGTCTGTGCTTGAATGCTCTCAATTGCTTGCTTCAAATACTCTGGTTTTTCTCTGTGATAAACTGACATCAATACAGAATACTTGGAAGCCATCATGCAGCCTCCAGTTGTTCTTCATGCAGTTGCTCAGGGAAGACCAGAATA
>ULQB01066825.1_pt1 | contig 12704 bp, 9 predicted proteins | sample 1954041 | NCBI WGS metagenome assembly ULQB01 (sample SAMEA4835644, study PRJEB28245) | human gut metagenome | biome: gut microbiome; material: fecal sample | place: Denmark | collected 2008 | reverse complement strand
GGCAACAAATGCCGAATATTTCTTTATGCCTGTATATTTTGCACCGAAAAAAGATGTAAGAAACCACAGGATAATAACATTTTCGCAGATTGTTGCAATAATTTCTGCAACGGTAGAAAGCAGTCCCATACTAATCCCTCGCAAATTTTATCATAGCCTGCTTGATTTCTTCGGTTTTTGTTCTGCTGACAGGGAGTGAGCTGTTATCGGTAAGGATAATATTATTGCGTTCTACCGAAAAAATGAAGCGTGTATTTACAATGAATGATTTATGTACGCGGATAAATCCGTAAGACGACAAGGCTTTTTCTGTTTCCGATAAGGATCTTGTCGTTCGGATATCGGTATCGGTTGTATGTATAACGACCTCGTGCCCGTATGCTTCGATATACTTTATTTTGTTATACGGCAGAGAAATCAGTTTACCCTGAAAGGTAAAAGTGTAGCATTGCCCTGATTTGGAAAGATAATTATCAAGGCGGATAACAGCTTCTTCAAGTTCGCTGTCAACATGGCTTTTTCTTAAGAATCCGAACGGCCTGTATTTAAACGATGAAAACACAAAGTCGTCATAATTAGTGACAAAAATGACAGGGATTGACGCTTTTGAAGAGTTGATATACTGTGCAATATTTTCACCGTTTACTCCGGGCATATCAACATCAAGAAAAACAACGTCAAAACGGTTTAATGAATCATTTAACGCAGTGATTAACTCAGAGCCGTTAAAAAACGTTGTAATATTATATTTAATTTGGTTTTTATTCAGTACTGTCGAAAGCTTTTCGCTCATTATTTCGTTGAAAAGCTCATCGTCATCACAAATTACTATTTCCATATTTATCCTCGAACACATATTGCTGTGACAAGATTTTACCATCAATTTCTTGCGTTGTCAAGGATTAAGCCAAATGTAATGTGGACACATAGCGCATATTTATTATAGAAAATCAAGAATAGAAAACGGCGATTTACGAGAATTGGAGTTGCGGTTCTTCTGCAATATACTTTGTTAAAACGCATAATCCTTGACACAATTTATTACCTGTGATAGAATGGAAACAGCAGATACAATCGAATTATCAGGCAACACTTCACGAAAAGAGGATAACATTATGGCAACACCCGATCTTTTATTCCCGGCAGACGCATAACAGGACACCAATTTTGATACAATGGGTATCGTGATTGGTGTCCGTTTTCTTTATCCGAAAATGGGATTTGTCAACACAATTTAACGAAAGAAGGCTCTGTGATGACTGAAAAACGGTCACGGCAGAGCCTTTTCTATTTTTTACCTTTATGCTATTTAACGAAAGGTCGTAAGTGTGTGCATTTTCGGCAAGGGGGTGTGCACTTTTTAATTATTCCTAAAAATAACAAAAATCCGCAGGACTTGCTCATTTAAAGCTGAGCAGTCCTGCGGTTATGTTATTTCGTTCTTTTAAAACGGTCGGTTGTTTTAGCGTCGCAGTCAGATTACAAGCACTCTCAGCCTTGTCCGTAATAGGCGTTTGCACCGTGCTTGCGCAGATAATGCTTGTCAAGAAGCTCCTGCTGCATTCTTCCTGCATTGGGTGCGATAGTGAGTGCGTGGTAATTCATAAATGCGACTTCCTCAAGCACTACGGAATTATGCACCGCCTCGTGTGCGTCTTTGCCCCAGGTGAACGGACCGTGACTTTTGACAAGCACCGCAGGGACAGTCATAGGATCGATGTTGTTGAATGTTTCGATTATGACCTTTCCTGTTTCCTTTTCGTACTCGCCGTGAATCTCCTCGGGCGTCATGGCACGGGTACAGGGTATCTCACCGTAAAAGTAGTCGCCCTGTGTTGTGCCCATCGGCTGAATGCCTGCCCCTGCCTGAGCGAACGAAGTAGCCCAGCGGCTGTGGGTATGCACGACACCTCCGATAGCTGAGAAGGAGCGATATAGCTCGAGATGAGTAGGCGTGTCACTGGACGGCTTCCACTTGCCTTCGGCTGTTTTGCCTGTTGCAAGTTCGACCACCACCATATCCTCGGCAGTCATTTCCTCATACGGTACACCGGATGGCTTTATCACCATCATTCCGCTCTCACGGTCAATTGCGGAAACATTTCCCCAGGTGAACGTTACAAGGTTGTATTTCGGGAGCAGAAGATTGGCTTCAAGTACCTCCTGCTTTAATTTCTCTAACATATTGCGTCCTTTCTTACTTTGCCGCTGCGTATTGTGCCGCAAGTCCACGTTTGTAGTTTTCCATAAATCCGGCAAAACCCTCTGCGCCGTTCTTTTCGGGCTGAAGCGTGGTGGATTCCATACCGACGAATACCTCGCTGTCAAGGAATTCCGACAGTGATTTTCCGCCGCCGCATACAGTATATGCCGCAAGCAGAGCCATTCCCCATGCGCCGCCCTCTCCGGCGGTCTTCATAACGGAAACGGCACAGCCCAGCCCATCGGCAAGAAACTGCTGTGCAACTCCTTTTGTCTTGAACAGACCGCCGTGTCCTGTTATTTTTTCAACGGAAACCTGCTCCTTTTCAAAAAGTATATCCATTCCGAGCTTCAGTGCCGCCATAGTAGAGTATATTTCCGCACGGAACAGATTTGCAAGATTGAATTTTCCATCGGGAGTGCGGAAATACATCGGTCTGCCATTTTCCGCTCCTGCAACAGGCTCGCCTGAAAGGAAATTATACACAACGGTGTTGCCGCAGTCGGGGTCGCCCGTCAGTGCGTGATAATACAGCATATCATAAAGTGCGGGCTTTGCGATAGGGTGACCGCTGAGCTGTGCAAATTCACCGAATATCTTCACCCATGCGTCAAGCTCGGAGGAGCAGTTGTTACAATGCACCATAGCAACGGGAGCGCCGCAGGGAGTAGTCACTACGTCAATTTCAGGGTAGTAGCCCTTAAGCGGCTTGTCGAGAACAAGCATAGCGAATATCGAGGTGCCTGCCGATACGTTTCCGGTTCGGGGAAGCACACTGTCGGTCGCTGTCATTCCCGTACCTGCGTCACCTTCGGGAGGGCATAAGGGAACTCCCGGCTGAAGTGTACCTGTCGGGTCGAGTAGCTTAGCGCCGTCGGCGGTCAGAAACGCCTCCTTTGCACCTGCGTTAAGCACTGAAGGGAGAACTTCCGTCAGCTTTACTGAGAAACCTTTTGCCGAAAGCACCTCATCAACCTTTTTGATGTAATCTGCGTTGTAATCGGTGCTGTCCACAGGGAAGATGCCGGACGCTTCGCCGATGCCGACCTGTCGCTTTCCGGTAAGACGGTAGTGGATATAGCCTGCAAGCGTATTGATATGGGCGATATGTCTGACGTGTTCCTCGCCGTTCAGTATTGCCTGATAGAGATGAGCTATGCTCCAACGCTGTGGAATGTTGAAGCAAAGCAGCTCTGACAGCTCGGATGCCGCCTGCTCTGTGATAGTGTTACGCCATGTGCGGAACGGAACGAGTAAGTTATCGTCCTTGTCAAATGCCATATAACCGTGCATCATTCCGGAAATACCCATTGCACCGTAGGTAGTCGGAGTTACTCCGAACTTCTGCCTTATATCTTCTGTAAGTGCCGCATAACAGTGCTGTAATCCTGTTGTGATGTCATCAAGGGAATAAGTCCACACGCCGTTTTCATAGCGGTTCTGCCACTCGTGACTGCCGGAAGCGATCGGGGCAAATGTGTCGTCTATAAGCACTGCCTTTATTCTGGTGGAACCGAATTCGATTCCGAGATATGTCTTTGCGTTTTGTATCTTCTCTTGTATTGTCATATTATCACCTCTTGAGAGCCGCAGTAGCGTCAAGCAATTCAAGCTGCCGCTCAAAACTGTTTATGTCGGTCATGTCATCAATCATAGCAAGCTCCGTGTTCGTCATTTTTGCAAACGGACGTATATCTTCTGCTGTAAATTTAAAAGACAAGTTATAGATAAATCTGTTACAAATTTAAGTTTTGTCTGTATTGCTTTTTTATTGTAACACAAAAGATAAGTAAATGCAATGTATAAATTGAACATTTTTGCCGGAACAATTTGTGCATTTGTCACAAAACAGATGTTTATGACTTACAAATATCGTGCTGAGTAAAAACTGCTTGACAAACAACGGACGAAGTTGTATTATATATGTAAACAAATTTGTATTCTTTTGCACGCACTTGTGCTTTGCATAGAGGTGATAATTATGACTAAATATGAAGCTGTTGCACAGGCAATTAAAACCGATATTGAAAACGGTTTGTATAAAGAGGGACAGCCGATTCCTACCGAGGAGTTGCTGACAGCTCAGTATGATGTGAGCCGTCAGACGATACGCAAGGCATTGTCGCTTCTTGTAGAGGACAATCTTATATTAAAGCGTCAGGGGAGCGGCTCGGTGGTACGGCCGAAGCGGCTTAATCCGAGGACGGGGAAGATAGCTGTGGTTGCAACATACATCAGCGACTATATTTTCCCGAGTCAGCTGCGGGCAGTGAATGATGTATTATCCGAAAACAAGTATACCGCTGTTCTTTCTGCGACACGCAACTGTGTTTGCAACGAGCGTGCAATACTTGAAGAAATACTCAAGAATCCCGTTGACGGAATACTGATAGAGGGTACAAAATCGGCTATGCCGAATCCTAATTTCGATTTGTATGAAAAACTGATAGGAATGGATATACCTGTAGTATTTTTCAACGGATATTACCCGTCGCTCAGCGGCACATATTCTGTATGTGCGGATAATCAGGCAGGCGGTGCAGAGCTTGTGCGGCATCTTATTGAACGTGGTCACACAAAAATCGCAGGCTTTTTCAAAAGCGATGACATTCAAGGTCATCAGCGGTATTCCGGCTTTATTTCGGAGTTGTTTCGCAACGGTCTGATAATTCCCGATGAGAATGTGTTCTGGTACATTACCGAAACAAAGGAGGATCTTTTCGATAATCCGCAGGAGGTATTGAATCGGCTTGGCGATAATACGGCGGTCGTATGCTATAACGATGAGGTGGCATTCGGACTTATTAAGTGCCTGCTTTCAGCCGGCAGACGTGTTCCCGAGGACGTTGCCGTAGTCAGCTTTGACAACAGTAATCTTAGCCGGATCTCTCCGGTCACGATAACATCGCTTTCCTATGAGGACAGAAACATAGGCAGAATTGCGGCTCAGAAGCTCGTTGATATTCTGAATGGCAAGGAGGTTACGTCCGAGGTGTTGCCGTGGACTTTTATTCAGAAAGAAAGCTCATAAATATGAAGGGATGTTTTATCAGAGTATCTTCAGACCGCAAAACCGGAGGCTTTATAGCTAAGACTTTAAAGCTGCGTAGGGCAGTATAAGAATTTGATTTTTTAAACCGCATTGTTGTGCGGTTTATTTTTTGCTGTGCAGAAGCCTTGACATTTGTTGCAATCGGCTAAGAAGTAACAGCGGCAGTAAAAACAAATCCCTGTCCTGCAGGCACTTGTGTTATTTTGTAAAATGTGTTATTATATTTTTGACAGTAAAAGTCGGCTGTTCCTGTTTTTAGGGTAAGCCATAATAAACGAATAAACAGGAATGAAATATCGCCGTCGCAATTTCGGCGGTGCCTGTGTGCCGAACAGTATTAAGGGATTTGCGTCCGATATAGGTAAGAGGATTAGATTATGAACAGCATTTTGAAAAAAATCAGGCAAAGCGATGCCTTTAACAAGGAAAACAGGGTTTCCCGTATAAAAGTTGTCATATTGATGAGCCTGTTTACTTTTACCTTTTTGGAGGCTGAGTTTTTATTTGTTGATATGATTTCCTGCACAGTATCTGGCGATAAGTCGGTAAACGCTCAGAATTACGCTCTCGGTGCAAGCGTGGTGGGATTTGCTTTGTACCCTCTGTATTCAAGGCTTTGCAAAAAGGCTCTGCAATCTGTAATTTCTATAGGGGCTGCAGTGCTGTCGGTCGTCTGTCTTTTTCTGATATGCCGTCACAGTACTTACGCATTTACATTGTGTATGGGGCTTGTGCTGTTTTTGATTCTCGGTCTGTTCGGAAGTGCGGTGTTTTATAAATCGCTGTGTCTGTTGGAGGATAACACTTATATTGCACGTCTTGCAGGCTTATCCTATATGCTCGGAACATTGCTCCAGATTGCTAATAATAACCTGATCCACATTGATATTATCGAAGCTACGGTGCTTTCTTTGTTTATATTGCTACTGGCCGTTATGCTGATAAGAGCGGAAAAGAACAGCATCGTTCCTGCGTTCCCGAAAAACGAAGCTGACAAGAAAACCGATAAGGTGGGTAAAGAAGTCGTAAAAATCAGCGTTTTACTTGTCTTTTTGGTTGCGTTTATGACCTGTATTTTCAGCACAATGGATAATGCAATTACCCTTTATCACGCAAACGGTGTGGTGAATATCGGACAGTGGCCGAGAATACTCCTTGCGCTCAGCGGACTTGCGGCAGGCTTTTTGTTCGATTTTGACGGCAGAAAGTATATGAGTATGATTATGTACAGCGTAATGATCCTGTCAACCATCTGCCTTGTTATTCTCAGATTTGCGGGCCCGATTATGCTGGGGCTGGTTATCTTTTATTTATCCGCAGGTTTCTTTGTTGTATTTTTTACCGCTTCTTTTATGGAAATTGCCCGTTATTCAAAAGCTCCAGAGCTTTTGTCGGGGGTTGGCAGAGCAGTCAATAATTTTGTCGCCGTGCTGATCTCGGCAGTTTCTCTTGCCCTTTTGAATTCGGACAACAACATTGCGATAATCACCATTGAGCTGATTTTATTTGTATTGGCAAGCATCATAGCATTTTTCTATACCAATAAGAGAAAAACGTTTTTTGATGAGCTTTCCTCAACAGGCGGTGACAAACTGAGCGATAAAGAGATATTGAAAAAGCTGTCGGAAAAATTTTCGCTCACTCCGAGAGAAGCCGAGGTATTCGGGCTGTTGGTAAATACCGAGGACGGATTACAGACGATAGCAGACAATATGTACATATCAAGGCGAACTCTTGAGCGATATGTATCCGCCATATACGGAAAAACAGGAACTAAATCCCGTATCGGTCTTGTTTCTCTTTACAACAACATATAAAATATCTGAATGTTCGTACCTTCCGCTCAGGCGGGAGGTATTTTTTTGCGTTATATCGTAAAAACCGCATTGTTATGCCGATTTTTACAAAATGGCGGAAGTCCGCCAACCTGTTTTTTTGCAGATTGGCGGACTTCCCTTATATACAGCGGAGCGTTATTCAGATATAATTACAATAACAAACGGTGTATGAAACGACACGATGACAGCTTGCAATCGAATATATTCAGAAAGGGGAGCAGATTATGAATATGCGGCACTGTTCTTTGCAGGACAGAAAAACAACAAAACGAACACTTCCGTATGATCGGCAGTATGTGATACTCGCAATTTACGAAGTGCTGGACAAAAACGGCGCCGAATATAAAAAAGAGGACGCATCGACCATATTATCGGAAATATCGGTGTACGGAAATTCAAGCCTTTTTTCCGTATCGGTGAGCAGGCAGGAGGAAGGTACCGAATTATCCGTAACGATGGTCAGACAGTGCGAGGGATTGTCGGAATCCGGCGTGCAACGAGCTATAACAGCCGTAGCCGACAGCATATCGCAATATCTTGAAAACGAGCTTGTTTTAAGCAAAATCAAATCATAAAGAATACAAGTGGAGGAATTGCCTATGAAAAGAATAGGAGAATATTTCGCAGGAGCATATAAAAATGCTTTTGCAAGGTGGATTTTCGGAATAATCGCATCGCTTGTCATTTTACCCGATCTGATAAAGACCGTTTTGCTTTGCATAAAGAAAGAAACGTTATCGGTGGGTACGGTGTTTACAGCCGATGTGTTATGCGTTGTGTGTGCCTTCGTTTTCGCATTTTTTGCAGTTTGCTCAATCGGAAAAACGGAAAAGGAAGCTGTCGCAGTATGGCTTAAGGGCTGTATTCCCTGTATAGCGGCACTGTATGGCGGAAAACTCCTGACGGTGCTTTTTGTCAAGTGCTTCGGAACGGTCGGTGAATTTATAGGGATAGCCGCCGGCGGAACACTGCTCGGACTTTCGTTTTATCTGCTAAGCTGTGCTGTTAACGGCGGCATTAAACGAAAAGTCGGCAGAAAGCTGCTTTTGACAGCGGTATGCATATTGCTTGCGATCGTTTTTGCGTATCTTTTGCCGTATATTTTCGGGCTGGGTGTTGAATCGGCATTCACACAAAAACGGGTGTGGTGTATAAAGCTCATAGCCGAACTTGTCTATGCGGTGTTCTGCTGGGTGCTGATTGTTCCCGTGCTTAGATTTGTGTGCCTCGGGAATCTGTCAAAGGCAGGAACGGATGAACAAATCACATCGGCACAAACGAAAAAATCAAGTCTTGGCTATATACCTACTGCTGTAGGTGCGGCGGTACTTACAATCTGTGCCGTGATGACTTTTCCCGCAACGGTTTCGTCTTCCGACAGGCTGAAGGCTGAATACTACAGCCGTACAAATACGGCGTGCTATAACCTGCTCGGAGGAAACATCATAACGGCGGTCAACGACTACAGGGAGATTCAGCGTGAGCTTGAGATATGGAAAAAAATAGCCGACGGCGGTTGGAATGATATTTCCGAGAGCGAGATAGCAACAAATCAGATGCTGGCTTATCTTGATACTTATGCCAACCACACAGATGACCGACTTGAAACAATGGAGAAGTATTATACGGCAGGCTATATAAAGGATACCGATTTCTGCTTTGATATGCTTGCAGAATATAAAAATGCCGATGAACTGACGGCTGAGCAGAAAAATCGCCGTACAGAAATACTGACAAATTTAGCGGCAAACGGAATATATGTCGGCGGACTGCTGGATGTTGCGGAAAATGCCGCAGCTATGGCAGAAGTGATTGAAACGGCTTTCTCGTATCAAAACAGCTTTGAATATGCCGAGATGCTCGCTAAAATGCGGGTAGGTGTTACAAACGGCACGAACATTGCCGATTCTGTCGGTACCGGTATCACCTATCAGCTTGTAAGCCAAGCTGTCGAAAAGGCACTGGAGGCTCCTGAGGACTTCGTGTGGAGCTACATAGCGGTTATGTTTTATAACAATCAGGAGCAGCATTCGCTTTACCTCACTGCTGACTATTCGGATGATAAGAGAATTCTTGCCGTAGTCGAAAACTTTGAAAAACAGTTTGAAAAGCAGCTCGGAAAAGACATAACCAAAGAGGAACGGCTCGGTATCAAAAAGCTGGTCATGCAGACTTATCTTAGGGCATTGGCGCTTGACAAGTGTGCGGATTACGGCTTGGAAGCACTCAAGGAATTCGACAATTTCTTTATTCGTGAAAATACTATGTATGCGCTTTTAAAAACGGGACGGTACGATGAATGTCTTAAGCTCGCAAAAGAGGTGCAGGACGATACAAACCCCGTTCCTCTCTATTATGCGGCGGCGGCAACGCTTGAAAGCGGAGAATTTGATGCTTCCGCAGAGTATGTACTGAAACTTGCAAAGCAGGTAAAGACGAGTGAATATCCTAAAAAAGCGGACGAATTACTGCATTCCTACTTTTCCTTGCTGGTGGTGGATACCGAAACCACAAAAGCAAAGTACAGCCTTCTCAGCGATGAGCAGATAAACAAGCTTAACAGCGACGAGTTTCTGAAGAATTATCTGGCGGCTTATGTCAATGCCTGCTACCCGTCTTACGGCGGTCATTCTATCTATGATGACGCCTATACTGAGGCGATGGAAACGGCACTTGCTTCTGCCGATCGGGTAATTTCAGAGCGTGGCGAGCTGTGTTATCCTTATTATCTCAAGGGCGTGACGCTTATGCAACAGGAAAAATACGATGAAGCTGTGGCGGCTTACAAAAAAGCGATAGAGTATAAGAGTGATGATCCGATGATATGGTATGCGCTTTATGCCGCATACGAGGAACTGGAGGAGTGGGAAAATGCCTATACCGCCGCAGAGATTGCTATCGGTCTTAGTCCGTGGTTCAATTATTACAGTGATTATGAGGGAATAGGTATCCATCCGTATTCATATCGTGAGGGTGCGAAAGCAATGATAGAAAAGCAACATGAAGTATCGCAGAAAGGGGGGAATGAATAATGACGATTATTATTTCAATTGTAATCTTTCTTATTCTGACAATGCAGACCTTCTTTCTGGGAGGTACTGTCTGGCTCGGAATTGTCGGAATGCTGCTGTCGGCGGCAGGGGTCGTATTGTCTTTCGTGCTTAAAAATCGGAAGAAGTATCTTAGCAACGTATCGGCTCTTGCGGGAATTGTTATATCGGTTGTGTGCTGTTTATTTATTACATCAGGCTCAGGCACGGGTACGCTACGGCAAAAAGAGATACTTCTCGGGCAAATGGTCAGTGCAAAAACAGCGGAGAACGCCGAAGAAAAATATGCTGATTATGTCGAAGCTTACGGCGAGGACGATTCTTCCGCACTCTGTCTTGCACAATACTATATGCGAGCGGAAGAAGCAGATAAGAGCAGGTCGATGCTTTTTAAGCTCAAGAATACAACAAGCATAGATTATTATTGCACAATGGCAGAATGGTACAACAAATTCGATAAGGGCAATTTCTCTTATGTAGTAAGCACACTGCTTGACGCAGTTGCCGAGCATCCGTACTGGGCAAAGGGACATCTGATGCTGGGACTTTCCTATTACGAAAACAATGACAATACATCAGCGATATACTATTTGAAAAAAGCACATCTTCTCGATATGTCTGACGGCTATTCGCTGTGCTACCTTGGTGTAATATCCTATGACAGAGGAAGCTATAAGGCAGCGGAGAAATATCTGTCGGACGCAAAGGCACTGGCAGGAAAAGACGGCTATCTGTTAAGTCTTGTCGAAACATATCAGGAATGTGTAGCAAGGGAGGTGTCATAATGAGAAAAAAGACCTTTTTGCTTATACTAAGCGGCATATTGCCGATTACCGCTTTGTCGTTTACCGCTTTTGCAAACGGAGGAGATACAGCAGGCAGACCGGTTACTCCGCCTTCTGCTACCGATGTTATCGGTCAGATCGGGTCTTCCGCAACCGAAGCGTATACAGCCTCGCTTAACTTCTGGAACGATTATGGCAACAATATATCAGACGGTTTTAATCTGGCAGGAGAGAGCTGGAATAGCGTAAAAAATACGCCCGGCTTTGAAACAAGCTACGGCGATGCGGTGAAGACAGGCAACGGAATCTTTTCTGTCGCAGGATTCGCCACAAATTTAATGGATTCGCTTTCTGCGGCAAATCAGCTTACTCATCCGCAGGATAATCCCTACGCATCACACCCTGCACTGTCAACAGCATACGATACGCTTACCGCATGGCAGGCTATGATGAATTGGGCAGATATGGCTGTGGGGGATAAGGACCCGACAGGAACGGTAAAGGGTATGAACCTACTGCTTGGTGAGGCGGTGAAGAATTGGTCGGATGTTGCAACGCAGACAGCCTTACTGGATTATGCCAATCACAGTACGATTATCGGAACGGTCGATATTACACTTCAAAATGTCAACGATTATTATACAGACCTGTTTCAGAATGTGTTTTATCCGTCAAGAGATGCCGAATGGTCGTTAGAGGACTGGTGGAAAAAGAGCTATTATGATAAGCTGAACTTCTATGCGCAGATGGTAAGGGAGGGGCGTGAAAAGGAGTTTGAGTGGCTGCGTGACGAACTGCTGAATATGGCTCCTAAGGCAGGCAGTACAATCCTGCCGAATCACGTTACGGCGAAAAAACCGAACATATATCTTTATCCTGAAACCGAAACAGAAATAACGGTCATATTCGGTAAACCGGGTTATCTTACCTTGTCGATTCCCGAATATAATGACGGCTGGACGGTAACGGCATCGCCGGACGGCACGCTTACCGATAAGGATAAAAACAGCTACGGTTATCTGTTCTACGAAGCTCTTGTGAAAAGGAAAGCGTTTTCGACCGAAGAAGGCTTCATTATTCCTTCAAATAAACGTGCAGAAGCCTTCCGTGAAATACTGACTTCTTACGGCTTTAATGAGCAGGAAACTGCAGACTTCATTGAATACTGGGCGGATTATCTTAAAGATGGCACGGATTATGTCATGCATCCGATGCTGACCGAAGGTGTAGATAATGCGATGCCGCTGACTTTCTCGGTAAAGCCTGACAGCATATACCGTATATGGTTCGGCTTTGCCGAATACAGCGGTGATGAAATAATGCCGCCCGAAATTACGCCGATCGTTCGTAAAGGCTTTACGGTTGTTGAATGGGGAGGCGCTGTTCTTGATTGAACTTATGCCGTGAATAAAATTGAGCCGTTGCACTTTATTTGTGCAACGGCTCGTTTTGGTGTCTGTATGCTTATTTGTCTTCTTTGCCGAAATTGGACGATAATGCGCTGAGAGGAAACGGCGGATTTGCAAGCGGCTTGCAGGCAAGCGATAACAGCAGATATTCGTTATCGTCTGCGGCAATCCTGTTTATTTTAAGCTCACCGCATTTCTTACAGCGGTGTATCAGCGCCCATTCACCATCGGGACGGACATAAATGCTGATAGGCTCCATTATCCCTCCGCAATCGGCTGAGCGGTCGCCGGGTATGTTGTCAAGATGTATGCTTGATAAGCAGTGGGGGCAGTGATTACGGTTGTTTGTTCCGCAATCCCTGACCGT
>ULQB01021690.1_pt1 | contig 12727 bp, 8 predicted proteins | sample 1954041 | NCBI WGS metagenome assembly ULQB01 (sample SAMEA4835644, study PRJEB28245) | human gut metagenome | biome: gut microbiome; material: fecal sample | place: Denmark | collected 2008 | reverse complement strand
GCTGCTGCATCTCGGCCTCCCGAACCGGAGTAAGGTCGATGAAGCGGGTCTCTATGCCGTATTGGTCGGCGGCGATACGCGCATCCTCCGCATCCTGGCCGAAGTTGCGCTTGGATGCGCAGGGCATTATTATGCCAACGGTATTGTCGCAGGCCGCCTTGCAGAGTATGCCCACCAAGGCGGAGTCCTTGCCGCCGCTGTTGCCGTATACTATGCCTTTGGCGCCGCTTTTTTCGAGCAGATCCCTTATAAAGGCCACTCGCTCTTCGTATTCTTTTTTATAATCTCGCATACTGAAGCCCTCTCAATAATCAGTTTAGCACCATTCTATAGTTGCCGGAGGCTTGCCGGTTATGTCGTAGACCACGCGGCCTGCACCTTTGACTTCGTTTACTATGCGGGAGGATACTGTGCCCAGCACCTTATGGGATATGGGCGCATATTCGCAGGTCATGAAGTCGGAGGTTTTGACGGCCCTCAGGGCTATGACATAGTTATATGTGCGGAAATCGCCAACTACGCCTACGGAGCGGGTGTCTGTCAATACCGCGAAGTACTGATCCGCCTTTATGCGGCGCTTTGCGATCTCCTCGCGGAATATGGCGTCCGCATTCCTCAGTATCTCCAGCTTCTCCGGGGTTATTTCGCCCATCACGCGGACGGCGAGGCCGGGGCCGGGGAAGGGCTGGCGCTCCACGAACCGGCGGGGCAGGCCAAGCTGACGCCCAAGCGCCCGCACCTCGTCCTTAAAGAGGCCGCGGAGGGGCTCTACCACGCCCTCGAACTTCATATCCTTGGGCAGGCCGGCCACGTTGTGGTGGCTCTTTATGGTCGCTGCCTTATTGCCGCCGGATTCTATGACGTCGGAGTATATGGTGCCCTGGGCGAGGAATTTTACGTTGGGCAGTCTCTTGGATTCATCTTCAAATACCCGCACGAATTCCGTGCCGATTATCTTGCGCTTCTGTTCCGGGTCAGTAACGCCTGCAAGGGCCTTTAGGAAGCGCTCCTGGGCGTTCACGCGGATAAAGTCTAAATCGCGGTTTTTAAAGGCCGCCTCGACCTCGTTTCCCTCGTCTTTGCGCATGAGACCGTGATCCACGAATATGCAGTGGAGCTGGCCGGGCAGCGCCTTGGAAAGCAGCGCCGCACATACGGAGGAATCCACGCCGCCGGAAAGGGCAAGCAGCACATGTGCATCGCCCACCTGCTTTTTGACGTCAGAGATGAGCTGCTGCTCAAGGTTCTTAAGGTCGTAATCTCCCTTTGCGCCGCAAACCGAGTAAAGAAAGCTGCGTATCATTGCGGTTCCGTTGGGCGTACTTTCAACCTCGGGGTGGAACTGGAAGCCATAGAGCTTTTTAGCGGCATTTTCTATTGCCGCATTCTCGCAGGAGACGGTGTGAGCAATGGATCTGAATCCCGCGGGGAGCTTTGTCACCTGATCGGTATGGCTCATCAGCCCGATCTGTGCGGGGTCGAGCCCGGCAAACAGCGGGGAATCGGTGCTTACCTGCATCTTTGTCCTGCCGTATTCGCTGGAGGAGCAGGGAGAGACCTCGCCGCCGAGCGACCAAGAGAGCAGCTGCATACCGTAGCATATGCCGAGCACCGGTATGCCTATATCGAATATGGCCTTGTCGCAGTGGGGGGATTCCTTCTCGTATACGCTGTTGGGGCCGCCGGTAAGTATGATGCCTATGGGGTCTATCTCCCGTATCTTATCTAAGGAAATATCTCCCGGCTTTACTATGGAGTAAACGCCGCATTCTCTTACTCTTCGGGCGATGAGTTCTTTGTACTGTCCGCCGAAATCAAGTATCAGTACCGTCTGTGCTGCCATTTATTGTCTCCTTTAAATAATATTACGCAATATAATAATATTACCGCTTATGCTCCGCTCTGTCCAGAGCCGCCGCGATGAACCCCCTGAACAGCGGATGGGCTTTGTTGGGGCGGGATTTGAACTCCGGGTGGTACTGCACACCCACGAAGAAGGGCCTGCCGGTAAGCTCAACCGTCTCTACCAGCCTGCCGTCCGGGGACATACCGGAAAGGGTAAGCCCCGCCCTGGTAAGGACATCCCGATAGTCATTGTTGAACTCATATCTGTGGCGGTGGCGCTCGGATATACGGCTTGTACCGTAGCAGCGCTCCATGGTGGTGCCGGGGGCTATTTCGCAGGGATACTCCCCAAGGCGCAGCGTGCCGCCCTTATCTATATTTTCGCTCTGTCCGGGCATAAAGTCTATAACTTTGTGTCTGCAAAGCTCATCAAATTCTCCGGAATTTGCATCTGCAATGCCTGCAACGTGCCTTGCGTACTCTATGACGGCTATCTGCATGCCGAGGCATATGCCGAAATAGGGGATGCCATTCTCCCTCGCATACCTTGCCGCAAGTATCATTCCGTCAATGCCGCGGCCCCCAAAGCCGCCGGGGACAATTATTCCGTCCAGATAATTCAGCTCGTCCTTATAGTTGGCTTCGGTGAGCGTCTCCGAGTCTATCCAGCGTATGCGGATATGTGTATTGAGGGCATAGCCCGCGTGGCGCAAGGCCTCCGCAACGGAAAGGTATGCGTCGTGGAGCTGTACATACTTGCCTACGAGGCCTATGCGTACTTCCTTCTCGCGGGATTTTATGCGCCGCACCATGTTCTCCCATTCCGCAAGGTCGGGCGCGGGCGCATCTATGCCAAGCTCCCGGCAGACAACCTCGGAAAAGTGGGACTGCTCCAGCATCAGCGGCGCCTCGTAAAGGCAGGGGAGAGTGATGTTTTCTATGACGCAGTCCAGTTTCACGTTGCAGAAGAGGGATATCTTTTTGAATATGGAATCCTCGAGAGGCTCGTCGCAGCGGAGGACTATTATATTGGGGTTTATGCCCATGCCCTGAAGCTCCTTTACGGAATGCTGGGTGGGCTTGGACTTGTGCTCATCGGAGCCGCGGAGGAAGGGGACGAGGGTAACGTGTATGAACAGGCTGTTCTCCCTGCCTACCTCCAGGGATATCTGCCGCACAGCCTCTATAAAGGGCTGGGACTCTATATCGCCTATGGTGCCGCCTATTTCGGTTATGACCACATCGGCGTCTGTCTGCTTGCCCACACGGTATACGAAATCCTTTATTTCGTTGGTTATGTGGGGTATGACCTGCACTGTGGAACCAAGGAATTCTCCGCGGCGCTCCTTATTCAACACGTTCCAGTATACCTTACCGGTGGTAAGATTGGAATACTTATTCAGATCTTCGTCGATAAAACGCTCGTAGTGACCCAGATCAAGGTCTGTTTCGGCGCCGTCCGCCGTTACATATACCTCGCCGTGCTGATAAGGGCTCATGGTTCCCGGATCCACGTTTATATATGGATCCAGCTTTTGCGCCGCTACCTTGAGACCGCGGTTTTTGAGCAGCCTGCCGAGAGATGCCGCGGTGATGCCCTTGCCAAGGCCGGATACCACGCCGCCGGTAACGAAGATGTATTTAGTCATGGTTGCTATTCCTCCTCTACTTGTATGTGGAAAGTATGCTTTGGGCTATAGTTATGCGGGTGACGCACCTGTCCATGGCCTGCTTTTCAATGAAGCGGTGCGCCTCCTTTTCCGTCATCTTCAGCTGCTCCATAAGCAGCAGCTTCGCGCGGTTTATTATGCGTATCTCCTCCATCTTTTCCTCTATGGAGGCGGTTTTTTGTTCCATGCGCCGCAGGCGTTCCCTTGTGCCGCAAAGGAGCTGCAGCGATTGGGACACTGCCTGTGATGTGGCGGGCTTCGGCAGCACCAGCACGCCAAACGGGGATACCCGGCCGTTTATATCGGGATAATGCTCCGCCTTTACCAAAAGAAGAACCCCTGCGCCGCTGTTTTCGCATATGTAGAGGGCAAGGCGGGTGCCGAAATCGTCGGGTAGCGGAGCGTTGATTATGACTATGTCGTATTTGCTTTCGAGAAGGCGCCGCCGGGCACTGGAAACGTCGGATACAGCGGTGACCGGATAAAAGCGGCTCTCCGGGAGCAGCGCCAGCATGGACTCGTTGAATTTGGGAGATGAGGACACCAGCAGCACGCTGTAACGGCGCTCGGTAAATTCCATTTGCGCATCCTCCTTATCCCTGAATAATTAAAGTGCGGTTATTTTGTGTAAAAGTCGATTATAGCTTGAGGCAGGCTTGCCGCTATAAAGCTGCTGCGCGCTGCGGCTGACTGCGCCTTTTTAAGAGTGCTGGGCAGCATTGCAAATTTTGCCCTGACATCTTCAGGTGCTGTATAGAGGTTAATGTCCGCCGCCTCGGGCAGCGCCATATCCTGACGAATTCCGTCGAGCCCTGCGTATATTATCAGCGCGAAGGCCAGATAAGGGTTGCAGGCAGGATCGGGGGAGCGCAGCTCTGCCCGGCGGTATTCGCCCTCTGCCGCAGGTATACGTATAAGCTGTGAACGGTTCTCGCTGGACCAGGATATGTACCGGGGAGCCTTATTGCTGCCGAAACGCAGGTAGGAATCCTCGGTGGTATTTAAAAATACCGTCATATCGGATATGTGTGATAGTATGCCGGCTATCACCCGAGGCAGCGCATCGCCGCCGTCCTCCGACCTAACGGATATATTGATGTGCATGCCGTTGCCGGAGCGGTTTTCGAGGGGCTTTGGCGAAAAGTCGGCGCAAAGTCCGTTGCGGGCGGCGACTGTATTCACGACGCTGCGGAAAGTCACCGCGTTGTCTGCGGAGGTCACGGGGTCGGAGTAGCGGAAGTCTATCTCGTTCTGGCCGGGGCCTTCCTCATGGTGGGCGCTTTCCGGTTTTATGCCCATCTGCTCCAGGGTGAAACATACCTCCCTACGGACGTTTTCGCCCTTGTCCTCAGGGGCAATGTCCATATAGCTGGCGTTGTCGTATGGCAGCTTCGTCGGCTCGCCGTTTTCATCCAGCTTAAAAAGATAAAACTCCATCTCGGAGCCGAAGGCGAAGGACACGCCCTGTTCATGAGCGCAATCTACAGCCTTGGCGAGTATGGAGCGGGTATCGGCCTCGAAGGGAGTGCCGTCAGGGTAAGTTATGTGGCAGAACATTCTTATTACCTTGCCCTGCTCTGAAAGCCAGGGCAGGAAGGTTAGGGTGGAGGTGTCCGGGTGCAGGAAAAGGTCGGAATGCACCTCGCCGCCAAAGCCCGCTATGGCTGAGGCGTCGATGGCTATACCGTATCTGAAAGCGCGTCCCAGCTCGTCGGGCAGTATGGCTATGTTTTTCTGCCTGCCGCGGATATCGCAGAAGGCAAGGCGCACGAACTTTACGTCCTCTTCTGCCGCGTACTGCATCACTTCGTCTGCGGTGTAATTCATAAGCCCTCCTTAAAAAGTGAAAAACGCTCATTCATATTGGGACACCTTGTCCTTGGATATGAATGAACGCCTTTGCCCATTAATATCGGAATGTTAGCACAATCCCAGACCCGCGTCAATGCTTTTTTGGCTGTAAGGACAAAATTTTAAATCAGTCTTGACATCTGACGCATATGCGGTATAATGCTTTTTTATAAAGGCAAAGGCGTCTCGGAGAGTGTTTTCCGCGACGCCTTTTTATTATTGTTATTTAAATTTTTAGTACCATCAGTTGACAAGAGCACACAAGCCCTAAAGGCTTGTTTTGGTACGCTCCTGCGTTCTCGTCGCTTGTATTACATCCAGTAGTACTGCGCTCCTCGGCCTTGGATCGCCCTCAAAACAAGCTCTTTAGGGTCTTTGAGTTTTAGAAGTCAAAGAGTATGGCAGAACAAGGAGGACGAGTGCAGAAATACTGGATGTATTTCAAATGAGGACGACGCGGTTATGCCGTGCTGTTTGGCTCCTAAAACCTTGTGTGTCCTTGTCAACTGATGGTATATAAAGGTTTAGAGATGAAAGGAGAAACAGAGTATGAATTCGGTACCGGATTATTTCGGAAGCCTGGTGTTTGATGACAGGGCGATGAAGGCAAAGCTGCCTTTCGGAGTATACGATTCGCTCAGAAAGACCATCGACGAGGGGGCCAACCTCAATACAGATGTTGCCAACGCGGTGGCCGACGCCATGAAGGACTGGGCCGTGGAGCACGGGGCTACACATTTTACCCACTGGTTCCAGCCCCTTACCGGTATAACTGCCGAGAAGCACGACAGCTTTATAGCGCCATCGCCGGACGGCGGCGTCATAATGGAATTTTCCGGCAAAAACCTGATACAGGGCGAGCCTGACGCGTCGAGCTTCCCTTCAGGGGGACTGCGCGCTACCTTTGAGGCCCGCGGCTATACGGCGTGGGACCCTACCTCATACGCATTCATAAAGGATAAGACACTCTGCATACCAACGGCCTTCTGCTCCTATGGCGGCGAGGCGCTGGATAAAAAGACGCCGCTGCTGCGCTCAATGCAGGCGCTGAACAAGCAGGCCATGCGGATAATGCGGCTCTTCGGCAATACCGATGTCAAATGTGTGCGCACCTGTGTAGGCCCTGAACAGGAGTATTTCCTCATAGATAAGGATATGTATGAGCAGCGCAAGGATCTGGTATTCTGCGGGCGAACCCTATTCGGAGCAAAGCCGCCTAAGGGGCAGGAGCTGGACGACCATTACTTCGGGGCCATAAAGCCCAGAGTGGCCGCCTATATGGCAGAGCTGGATGAGGAACTGTGGAAGCTTGGGATACTGGCAAAGACAGAGCACAACGAGGTGGCCCCGTCACAGCATGAGCTTGCGCCAATATACACCACCACGAACATCGCAACAGACCATAACCAGCTTACCATGGAAATAATGCAGAAGGTGGCCTCCAAGCATGGCCTGGTATGCCTGCTGCACGAAAAACCCTTCGCCGGGGTAAACGGAAGCGGCAAGCACAACAACTGGTCCATAGCTACCGATACCGGGGTGAACCTCCTTACGCCAGGCGAAACGCCCCATGAGAACGCTCAGTTCCTGCTGTTCCTCGTAGCCGTCATACAAGCGGTGGACGATTATCAGGACCTGCTCAGGCTGTCTGTAGCTACAGCCGGAAATGACCATCGTCTCGGAGCAAACGAGGCGCCGCCCGCCGTGGTCTCCATGTTTTTGGGCGATGAGCTCACGGCGGTACTGGATGCCATAGAGAAGGACGAACCCTACAGTGGAGTGGAAAAGACCGTCATGAAGCTGGGCGTGCATACACTGCCCCGGTTCATACGTGATACAACGGACCGAAACCGTACATCTCCCTTCGCCTTTACGGGCAACAAGTTCGAGTTCCGCATGCTGGGCTCATCTGACAGCATAGCCTGCGCCAACATCATGATAAATGCCGCCGTTGCGGAGTCCCTGAGACAGTATGCCGATAAGCTGGAAGGCGCGGAGAATTTTGAGGGTACATTGCACGACCTTATACGCAGCACTGTAAAGGAGCACAAGCGGATATTGTTCAACGGCAACGGCTATGACGATGAATGGCTGAAGGAGGCGGAAAGCCGCGGACTGTTGAATCTTCGGACTACGCCGGATGCACTGCCTGCCATGCTGGAGAAGAAGAACGTGGATATGCTGATGCGGCACAGGGTTTATTCCCGGGCCGAGATACAGGCGCGCTACGAGATAATTCTGGAGAATTACTGCAAGACTGTCAATATTGAAGCGCTGACCATGGTAGACATGGCGCGCAAGGAGATACTGCCCGCAGTTGCCGCATACGAAAAGGATCTGGCGGATACCCTCGAGGCAAAGCTAAAGATGCTGCCGGAGCTTACAGGAAGGTATGAGAGAAGGACTATAGCAAAGCTTTCAGGGCTTGTGGATGAGATAGATGCTGCGGCGGAGGAGCTTGACAGCGCCACCATCAGGCTAAAGACCATAAACGACGTTGCGGAAGCATCGTACTATATACGGGACGTTATACTGCACAAAATGGCCGAACTCAGGGTAGTGTGCGACGAGGCCGAGATGCTTACGGCTGAGAAGTACTGGCCATTTCCCACATACGAAAAGCTACTGTTCGGAGTAAGGTAGAAACGTAATACAAAAGCAGCGCAGCCAGAGGTATTGATGATTTGGCTAATCGAAAACCCCATGTTCCGCATTGGAGCATGGGGTTTTTTGAAAAAAGCTCGGTGGCCTCTCTGTGCCGGGCATAAAGGCGATTGCATGCCGGAGTATTTGTGAAAGCGTCCGTCAGTTCCGGTCTGCATAACTACAGGTATGCTATATTGAATGTATTTTCCAGCAAGGACGCACTTTCGCTCCGGATTTACCTCTGATCATTTGCAAAAAAAGTGGCCCATCGGGGTGGACGATGGGCTGATACTGTTATTTTACATAATCCACGTGCAGCAGTTCGTGTGTCCTGTCTTTAAGTATGCCGCTGTACAGTTCCTCCATGAGGGGATTTTCTTCCGAGCGGCGTATGAGACACATTCTGTCGTTTCGGTACAGGGACTCGGAGCGCTGTCTTCGCTCACCGGATTTTGCGAACGGCTGGCCTGCGCCGGATACGCAGCCGCCGGGACATGCCATTACCTCCACCATGTGGTAACTGACCTCGCCCTCTTCTATGCGGTGGATGAGTTTATCGGTGTTTTCCAGGCCGCTGACTATGGCAATTTTTATCTCCTCGCCGTTATGGGTGATGCTGCACTCCTTGAGGCCTGCTATATCGCGGACGCCGGAGTTGGCAATGGAACGTATCGCGCCTGCGGATTTGTCATCGGAGATCCTTCTTAGCACCGCTTCGGTAACGCCGCCTGACGCGCCGAATATCAGGCCGGCGCCGCTGCTCATGCCGAAGGGCATACTAACGGCCTCTGGTTCCAGCTCGTCAAAGCGTATGCCGCTTTGACGTATCATCTGGATTATTTCCTGGGAGGTTATTACATAGTCTACGTAGGGCGTGCTGTTCTTGTCCCTGAATTCGTCACGCATGGCCTCGAATTTTTTGGCGGTGCAGGGCATTATGGCGACGGATACAACCCGCTTTCCGCAATTGCCGAAGTATTCCTTTATTACGGAACCGAACATCTCCATTGGAGAGCGGCAGGTGGAAATATTTTCCAATATCTCAGGGTGGCGGGTTTCCGCAAAGCGTATCCAGGCCGGGCAGCAGGAGGTGTAGAGGGGCAGCTTGCCGCCTGTCTCGAGGCGCTCAAGGAATTCACTGCTCTCTTCAAGCACCGTAAGGTCGGCGCTGGTGGAGGTATCGAACACCTCGTCAAAGCCCATGCGGCGCAGGGCGGCTACAAGCTTGCCCATGGCAAGGTCGCCGTATTTTTCGTTAAAGGTCTTGCTTACACCTGTGCGTACGGCAGGGGCGATCTGAGCGATTACGCGCGTATTACTATCCGCAAGGTCTTCCCATAGCCGCTCGGTGTCCTTTTTTATGACGATAGCGCCGGTGGGGCAGACGGCGGCGCACTGGCCGCAGCCCACGCAGCCGGACTCCGCCATAGGCCTGCCGAAGGCGGGGGAGACTACCATATTCGCGCCGCGGTATGCGAAATCTATGGCGCCCACGTGCTGTACCTCATTGCACATTCTTACGCAGTCGCCGCAGAGTATGCATTTGCTGTGATCGATGGAGATACAGGGGGAGGAACAGTCCGGGTCGGGCTTTGTCTGTGCGTTTGGGAAGCGCACCCCGGTTATGTGAAAGCGCTGTGCAAGCTGCTGGAGCTTGCAGTCGCTGCTCTTTTCGCAGGTGGTGCAGTCGCGGCAATGATTTGCAAGCAACAGTTCCAGTATATTCCTGCGATATTTCCTCAGGCGCGATGTGTTGGTGTATATTGTCATTCCGGCCTTGGGAGGGGTGGAGCAGGCGGCGTGTATATTGCCCCTGTCGTCCTCTACCATGCACATGCGGCATGCGCCGTATACGGAAAGCTCGGAGTAGTAGCAGAAGGTGGGCAGCTCGATGCCTGTCCTGCGTATCACTTCGAGAAGGTTCTTTTCCTCGCCGGTAAGCTCGATGGGTATGTTGTCTATGGTCATAAACTTTCCGGTCATGGTTACGCCTCCTTTACAGCGCCGAAGCTGCAGTTTTCTATGCAGGCGCCGCACTTGACACATTTGGCGGCGTCTATGGTGAAAGGCTGCCTTATGACGCCGGATATGGCGTTTACGGGGCAGCTGCGCGCGCACTTGGAGCAGCCTTTACATACCTCGGGATCGATGTATATGCGCCTGAGCTTGGAGCAGTTGTGGGTGGGGCAGTATTTGTCCCGCACGTGTGCAAGGTATTCCTCGCGGAAATTCCTGATGGTGCTTACTACCGGGTTGCCTGCGGTCTTGCCCAGGCCGCAGAGGGCAGTGGAGGATATTGTGTCCGCAAGCTCCAGAAGCAGGTCTATGTCCTCCTCGCGACCGTTGCCCGCGACTATGCGCTCGAGTATCTCCAGCATGCGGCGGGTGCCTTCGCGGCAGGGCACGCACTTGCCGCAGCTTTCGTTCTGAGTGAAGTGCATGAAAAAGCGCGCTACTTCCACCATGCAGGTGCTGTCATCCATTACCACAAGGCCGCCGGAACCTATCATAGCGCCCGCTTTTTTGAGGGAATCGAAGTCCAGAGGCATATCCAGGTGGTCTTCAGCAAATGTAAGGCAGCCGCCGGAGGGCCCGCCTATCTGTACTGCTTTGAACTTCGCACCGCCGCGCATGCCGCCGCCTATGTCGAATATGACTTCCCTTAGGGTGGTGCCCATAGGCACCTCAATAAGGCCGGTATTGCTTATATTGCCGGTGAGGGCGAAGGCCTTGGTGCCGGGGCTGGTAGGGGTGCCGAAGGATCGGAACCACTCGATGCCGTTGTTTATTATGGGAGCTACGTTGGCAAAGGTTTCAACGTTATTCAGCACCGTGGGGCAGTCAAAGAGGCCGTGTTCTACGGTGCGCGGGGGCTTTACGCGTGGCATTCCGCGCTTGCCTTCTATTGAGGCGGTAAGGGCGCTGCCTTCGCCGCAGACAAAGGCGCCTGCGCCGCGGTTTATATGGAGATGGAAGCGCTTTCCGGAGCCGAGGATATTGTCGCCTAAAAGTCCTGCGGAGGTGTCCTGCTCGATGGCCATCTTCAGCCGCTCCACCGCCAATGGGTACTCGGCGCGGACGTATATATAGCCTTCGGTAGCCCCGCAGGCTATACCTGCTATCATCATGCCCTCTATCATTCTGTGGGGGTCGCCCTCCATAACGGAACGGTCCATAAATGCGCCGGGATCCCCCTCGTCGCCATTGCAGACTATGTATTTTTGTTCCGCCTTCTGACGGGCTACCTGCGCCCATTTTTTGCCCGTAGGATAACCGCCGCCGCCGCGGCCTCGGAGACCTGAATCCTCCATGAGGTTTATCACGGAATCCGGAGTCATATCGAAAAGCACCTTTTCAAAGGCGGAATAGCCGCCGATCGCAAGGTACTCGGGAAGCGAGGTGGCGTCGATATGGCCGCAGTGCTCCAGCACGAGACGGGTCTGCTTTTTATAGAATGGTATATCCTCCTGACGGGGATAGCTTACGCCGTCCTTATGATAGCTGAGCCGTTCGACTATCTCGCCGTTCATTACGGTCTTTTCCACTATATCTTCGCAGTCCTCAAGCTTTACCTTGGTGTAAAGGTAGCCATAGGGTTCTATGCGCACGAGGGGACCCATCTCGCAGAAGCCGTGGCAGCCGCTCTTTTTAAGGCCCACGGTCTTCACATTGCTGCTATCGCAGCCGTCATGACTGTGACTGTGATGCTCATGATCGAGTTCGACTTGACAGTACAGTCCCTTTTCGTCTATAAGCTCCTTGAGCCTGGCGTAAATATCCAGTGAACCGCCTGCGACGCAGCCTGTGCCCGCGCAGACGAGTATCTTTAATGACTGCGAAGAAAAGGCGGCGGAGTATGCCCTCCGTGCTGAGATAAGGTCTATCCTGCTTTTTAGCCTATACATACGTTAATCCTCCTTATTGCGGAGCCCGGCTATAAGTTCGCTGGCCTTGTCAGGGGTCATGGAAGGGTGCACCGTGTCATTTACGGTAAGCACCGGAGCAAGACCGCATGCGCCGAGACAGCTCACGGTATCCAGAGTGAACATCAGGTCGTCTGTAGTGTGCTTGCTTTCTGATAAGCCCAGTTCATTGCGAAGCCGCTCCAGTATCGGAATGGACTTTCTTACATGGCAGGCGGTGCCGTCGCAAACCTTGATGACGTATTTCCCCTTTGGCTCGAGGGAAAAGTTCTCGTAAAACGTAGCGACGCTGTAAAGCCGCGCCTCGCCTACGTTGAGTCGTTTTGCCATATAGGGGAAAGCCTCCTGCGGCAGATAGTGGTAGTGCTCCTGTACATCCTGAAGGATAGCGATGGTATTCCGCGGCGCGCAGTCGTGCGCTTCCAGTATCCTGTCAAGCAGGGCATAATCAAATCCTGAGCTCATCATACACCTCCGCGATAATGAGAAATTATATGTTATGTCTATGTTTTAACATACATATCATATATATGCAACATAAAGAATTTTACTCAAAACGTGAATCAGATAGAAAAATACAGAAAAAATAATATTTGTTGAAGTAAAAAAGAATTTTTGCTGCAATCAACATGACTAAATGCAGGAAATGAGTCGTTAAAAAATACTGAAAATACCGGATATTAGATTCGTGATACGAGAATGCGGCTGTAAATTTGCAGGATTTGCGTCATGTGGTTTCGCAGGAGAGGATGATATGGAGCTTATGAATAACCATGCATATATTTATTTATG
>ULQB01014671.1_pt1 | contig 12818 bp, 13 predicted proteins | sample 1954041 | NCBI WGS metagenome assembly ULQB01 (sample SAMEA4835644, study PRJEB28245) | human gut metagenome | biome: gut microbiome; material: fecal sample | place: Denmark | collected 2008 | reverse complement strand
TTCGCAAAAACCCCTTGCAATTTCCGAAAAGATTTGTTATTATATACAAGTCACATGGATGATGACTTCCATCAAACAGATAGGGGCATAGCGCAATTGATAGAGCAACGGTCTCCAAAACCGTAGGTTGGGGGTTTGAGTCCCTCTGCCCCTGCCACATGGCCCAATAGCTCAGCTGGATAGAGCACTTGACTACGAATCAAGGTGTCGGGAGTTCGAATCTCTCTTGGGTCACCAGGAAATCCTCGATAGTTACTAAACTTTCGAGGATTTTTTATTTCTCCGAATTTTTGATGGAAATAGGCACTTCTACTAAATTTCTACCAGGCACAAAATCGTATCAAAAAAGGCCGGCCCATAGGGTCAGCCTTTTTACAGATGATGTAATGCTTCAGCATGTCCACAACATCCATATTCTTTTTCTGTATTTCAGTATACTGCTCCATTTGCCGAAGCGTTATCCATCTGAAGGACATACCGGCGATGGTAAAGGTCTCTTCCCTCATGTAATCCGGGAAGGTATCTACATGCGCTTCCTTCCCGCCCGGGGCGAATATATGAAACGGGGACTTCCCGATTTCAAGCAATAAAAAAGCAGGCCGTAAGGTCTGCTATACCTTAATGCTACCACAGATACATTAGGTAAGAATAATCGGCTTTCCAATAAAAGAAACCTTATTGAGAAACAGACAACTGATGAATCCTAGTGCGGAGGAAGGCCAATATTGATAGCTTTCCCCTTCGCATTTTAAAATTCCTTGAGCCTTAGATTCCATATCTAAAACGCTAAATCCTTTATTCAAATTCAGGGCAAATCCGCGCTTATTCGGAAAGCGAAACTCATCAATCACCTTGCATTCATATTTCATCGCTTTTCTCCTTCGCTATTTTCAAGCTGTGCCAAATAAGTAGCTAGATTTAACTCTGTTACTTTAGTCTCTTCTACTGGTATTTTATACTTCTTAGCTATTTGGAGCAAATAATTCTGTGCATCTATTTCACGGCGAATTATTATTTACGTTGAATATAGATCCGCATAATCCCCTGATTTTATTGTTGAAAGTTGCAGTGCTCATGCCTAGTGCAGAAGAGCAGTCTTCATAGGTTTTCTTCTTCTCGGTCAGAATCCCCTTGAGTTTCGTCATTTCCAATCCCTTCACACCCTTTCCAATCTTTTTGCGTATCATGCAAGTTTCATTGTATACAGAATATCACTCACATATTGCCGAGTTAAGCATACTACGCAAGTTTTTGCCAGTTTTATTTCAATTTTCTTGCACAGTATGAAAACATATGGTAGTATCAAGTAAAAGGAGGGACTTTTATGACAGAATCCACACTAAATAAAGAAATTGGTCAGCGGATAAAGAACCTTAGAAAACAGCAGAAAATGACGTTAAAAGAAATTGGCGCACACGTTGGAATCAGCGAGAGCACGGCAAAAAGATATGAGGATGGTTCCATAAAGAAGATAAGCATAGATATCGTGAAGAAATTTGCTGTGGCTTTAGAATGTCCGCCCGCCTACCTCATGGGATGGGAGGACGCCCGCCGTCCGGAGCCTTCCGCGGCCGAGGATGACGACCTGCCGCCGCTCAATGCCCGGGACGAAAGAGAGATTGCAAAGAAGCTGGAAGAGCTGCTGGCAGGGCTGGATGAACGGAACGGGTACGCAGCCATGGGCGGGACAGTGGATGATGAGGAGGAGGACCGGGAACTCCTGAAATCCTCGCTTTTGACAGCTCTCCGGCTCGCCAAGCGCATGACGAAGCAAAAGTTTACTCCGAAAAAGTACCGTAAATGAGGCGCCTATGGACCCCAAAACTCTTGCAAACCGCCTTGCCCGCCAGTACGGAACGCGGGACCCTTTCCGCCTGGCGGCGGAACTGGGCATCTCCGTTTTCCATGCGCATCTGGGCAGCACCTGGGGCTATTCGGTGACGTCCTGCCGTATTCCCTGCGTATGCCTTTCCGACAATCTGGATGAAAAATTTCTCTCCTTCACGCTGGCTCACGAAATCGGCCATTTCCTCCTGCACCGCCGCCTGTCCTTTCCGTTCCTGGCCTATCACACCTTCTTCGGCACGGATCATTTCGAGCGCGAGGCGAACGCCTTCGCCGTAGAGCTTCTTCTCCCAGATGAAATCCTCCGCGAATACCCCGATTGCCCGGTGTCTAATCTCGCCCGCTTGCAGGGAATCCCAGAGAAATTTGCGGGGGCTGAAGGGGGAGGCGGAGACTGTGCGATGGGCGATTGATGCTTTTAGAAAAGAGGGGGGTGAACGACATGGATGTCGTTCACCCCGCAAAAAAGTCAGTAATTATCGAATGTTTCCCTGTCTGAAAATTGTTATAGGAGGTTAAAATGTCCAAAGATCTTGTTCACTCCCAGGTGGATCGTCAAAACATTTTAAACAATTCATACGCTATTGAGCAAATACAAAAAGAGCTTCCATTAACCGGATATCTCTGGCAGGCGGAAATTGTTTTTACAATTGACTCGGTTTCTAATATTTTTGATGTTGATACCAGAACTATTCAACGCATCATCGAAGCTAACCGTGATGAATTGGCCCAAAACGGTTTCCGTATTTTGTCTGGTGATACCTTGGCCGCCTTCAGGGAAAGCGGTTACAAAATAAGCCCATTGATACGGAACTTATCACTTTTTACAATTCGGTCTGTTTTAGATATTGCTATGCTGCTCACAACCAGTGAAAGGGCAAAAGAAATCAGACAAAAAATCCTGGATATAACCATGAATGTACTGCAAAGCAGAACAAACGGAAATACGCAATTTATCAATCAGCGCGATCCAAATTTCCTAGAGATTTCATATCAAAATGAAACCGGCCGCAAAAACTTTACCAATGCCTTAAATAGCTATGTGGATATGGGTTTATACAAATATGAATTTTTTACCAATAAGGTCTATCAATGTATATTTTTAGAAAAGGCAAAGGAATACCAGCGCGTTCTCCGCCTTTCTACCCGTACCAAGTTACGGGATACTATGTATACTGAGGTTCTTTTATGCATTACGGCTGTCGAAAGAGGGGCTGCCTATGAACTTGAAAAAAAATATAAGGAACTAAATAGAAAGTTAACAAAAGAAGAAGCTTCTCTTGTTATACAATCACTCTCTGAACACCCTTCGACTAAAACCTTTATAGAGCAAGCGCGTACCAAAATGGCCAGCAGGGATTTAAGCTTCCGGGATGCTGAGCACAAAAAATTGCAAAATTATATTACATCCGTAGATCCAGACGATTTTGAAAGATTTTTGGGGAACAAGAGTAAATCCCTGGAACAACAAATTCGGGAACACCGTGCGATATTTTTGCGTTTAAAGGATAAGTAAAATGAAGAATATGCGAACTCCCGTTATTTATATACCGCTTAGATGGGCGCTGTACGTTCATGATCTTATTTTAAGCATATCTGGCGGGGTCTCAGGTATTAATCCACAGCAGAAAGGGCAGCTAGATAGCGTTTTATCTCATATCAAAAATGACATTTATTACCCCTCCATTGTAGAGAAAACTGCTCATCTGGTGTATTCGGTCATAATGTTTCACATTTTTATAGATGCTAACAAACGTACCGCAATGGCTTTAGGACAGTATTTTTTGAGTGTGAACAACTACGAATGCCAAGACTTTTTTCCAAAAATGGAACCTGTCGTTGTAATGATCGCTTCGCACCTATTGAGCAAGGACGAATTAAACATTATTATTTCTTGCCTTGTTAAGAGGGTTCCATACCCGGAAGCTATTGAAACAAAAATGAAAAATTACGAATCTAAGCTGGCCGAAGAAAATAATTTAACCAGATAAGCTGGTTGATTTTGACCGTTTTAAATTTCCCCAAATGGTCATTCGTCCCCGCAGAAAGGAGAGCCTATGCTGCAGAAAAAAGGGAAATACTGGTACGTGGTCATCAACTACAAAGACGGCGAAAAGTGGAAGAAAAAATGGATTGCCACAGGGAGCGAGAGCAAGCGGGAGGCAAAGAGGCAGGAAAAAGAAATCGAGTACAAGGCCGCCAGCGGAATGACCATTTACCGGGCCGAAAAAGATATCCCCACCCTCCGACAATTCTTGGAAAAATGGCTCTCCATTACCATCAAACCGCCCGCCAGAAAGCCGGGCACATACGAGAATTACAAAAAGGTGTCGGGAGTTCGAATCTCTCTTGGGTCACCAGCCTGAAAGCCAGTACCGATCACGGTGCTGGCTTTTTTCGTGATGGAGAAAATAAACAGAAGGCGATGTGCAAGAAATGGCAGCCCTATTCTTCGCGCTCTCCCTCCTTCCTCCGGAAGGAGGTGCCCCGAAGGGGCGGAGGTTGGCTTCCGCAGCGGATTGAAAAGGAATGGGAAGAGGCGGTTCCTCCTTTCGTCATCCATCATGGGAAAATCCAGATGCTGGATACGCCGCACATGGTCTATCATCGACCGGCAAATGTTTTCGTCGCCAAGTGTATAGGCTCTCCGTCAATGATGGCAAAGCAGACCAGCATCTGGACTATCACTATGGAACGGCAGATATTCGGCAGATCATGCATTGGGTAGGGAAATATACCGAGGACGCGGACATCGTTATCGAGTATGAACCGCATGAAAAGCTGACACATGCGGAACTTTTGGAGGAAGTGCATGAATTGAGAAGCTGGGTGGAAGAAGGGAAAGCACTTTCTTGAAATCTTACAAATGAAAGCGCCCGAAGGCTGTAGCCTATATGCTATAGTCTTCGGGTGTTTTTGCTTGTGCTGATTTTGTTATAACTCTGCGCAATAGCAGCAGATATGACGGATATAATAAAGCGTTGCATACTTGGATTGGATGGAAGGAGACAGTCTTTTGTAAAGAGCATGTGTGATCAGGCAGGAAGGGGAATTGCCGGCGGCCATTTCTTGGGTAAGAGTGGAGACTCTGTCAGCATGAAGGCCTGTCCATTGAATGAGGGGTGGGATCGTGTCTGAGATGAAAAGGCGGATAGGGCGGGAAAGACCGGCATCCATTGCGATACAGGCAGACAAGCTGCGAAACCACTGCTGATTTTTACCGCAGGCATTGCATGTATCTAGAGTGATAGAAATCAGGCGTGGCAACGTGAGAGCAAACGTGTAACTTTCTGTTTGCTGGCCGTCCAGCGTCAAAAGTATCTCATCCAGGTGTTGCTGAATATCCAAAAGATCTGTTCTGGCTGCGAAGTGTGAAGCCAGTTCTTTTAAGAATAGGTGCCGTGCCTCTGGTTCAAGAATGAATGGATAATAATCGGTCTGGAGATTTTTTGTGGATAGGCGAATAGAAATCATAATGACTTCACGTGTGTCAATATTCTTCATAGCTTTGTTTTTCTTTCATAGCATAGATCATGGTGCAGTAATCTTCTGACTTTGAGGTGACGAGACAGTTGACGACGTCCATGATAAAAATGGGGCCTTTAATAGATTGGTTTTCTTTTTTGAGCGCATCCAGATAAAAGTGGACACACTCTGCCATGTTTCGTCCACATACGTAGAAAAGCATGCAGATCCATTCGCCGTTGGGAATGAATTGAATTTCTTCTTTCTTATGTTTTTCGGGATGATCAATTTTTAAAAAATAGGTGACTTGTGTGAAGTTTTTCTTGGAAACGTCGTCAGAGGTAAAAAGTGCCTGTAATAGATAATGCGGCCATTTTTCATCAGCAAATCCTTCCAGAAAAAGTTGATTGGCTATATTGGATTCAGAGGACTCAAATTGATGATTGGTCTTGGCTTTCTTTGAGGTAATGATAAACCACTCTGGCAGGTAGAGATCGAATAAAGTTTCTGGTGCGTGGCGCTTTGAAAGCTGGTAGTAGTAGCGAAGGTTGCTGATGGTATTGAGAATAGCGGTGGTCTCCTGCATGTGGCTTTTCAGTGTTTGGGAGATTTCATCATATTTGTTTATCGTTACTTCATGGCGCTCTGCCAAAATGAATTCTCGGATTTCTTTGAGCGGAATGCATGCGTTCTTTCCAAACAAAATGCGTGTGAGTACCAGCGACTGTTCGGGCAGGTAATAACGATAATGATTTTCTCCGATATAGGCAGGCTTTAGCAGCCCGATCGCATCATAGTGTTTCAGCGTATCAATGGATGTGTGTGTTAATTCACTGAATTTGCGAATGGTTAGATATTTTTTTGTGTTTTCCATGATTATCTTAGCTTTCAATTGACTTGTGGGTTACCCATAGCTTTATAATACCATAATAGAATGCAATGCGTAGCATGATTATTTTATGAGGAAATACAAATGAATTGGAAACGATATGCACAAATTTGTCTCATGGGAGCAGCATTTCTGATTGGCGGATGTGGTATGGGAAATCAGGAAGAGCCTGCTTCGTCTGCCGCAGCAATCAGGCAGGAACAGGCATTTCCTGTGGTGGTAGAGAACTATGATAGTCAGGGGAACGGAGTCGCTACGACGTATGAAAAGCCCCCGCAGAAGATCATTGCCCTATGGCAGAATTCAGTCGAGACATTGCTGGAGTTGGGAGCGAAAGATCGGATTGTGGCTGTATCAGGAGTTGATGATGTTCGGCATCTGACTGAAGAAAATCAAAAGATCTATCCGATACTGCCGCTAATGACGAAGTATACGCTGAATCAGGAAACGGCAGTGACGCTGCATCCGGATTTTATCTTAGGCTGGCTTTTCGATTTCACCGGAAGAGCCAATTCTATCGGGACGTGGAATTTCTGGCATGAGCGCCATGTGCCTGTGTATATGACCATGATGAATAATGCAGAATTTTTAAAGAAGCATGTCATAGAAGATGAATTGAAGTACATTGAAGATGTCGGAAAAATTATCGGGAACAGCATAAAGGCAACAGAAATCTGTGAGGATATTCAAAATAGGCTGAAAACCTATGCGGATTACGGTGCCAGACAGAATACACACCCGAAGGTACTGCTCATAGGCAGTCTTGCGAAGGATCTGCATGTGTATACGCCGCGCACACTGCCAGGAGATATTGTGACTCGCTTGGGCGGTCATGTCTTGGGGAAAGAGGTCGAGAGTGTCGGAAATACAGAAATCATGAGTCTGGAAACAGCAGTTGCGGAGAATCCGGATATTATTTTTATTCAGTCTAAGCCGGAAATCGATGATGAAACATTGGCGTCTGTGTACACTCATCCTGCCTTGCAGGAGATCAGCGCTGTCAAAAATAAAAGGGTATATGCGATACCCTTTTATACGATCCGCTGTCCGGCGGTTCGTGTGAGGGATGCGATAGAAATCTTTGCGAGGGGATTGTATCCAAAACATTTTAATTAAATGCCCCAAATATATTGACATGTGGGTAACCCACTACTTTATAATACGCTTATCAATTGTTAAGAACGCATGAGTCATTTTGTCCAAATCGTGAGAATCAAGAGAAACCCAAAACAATAATCACGAGGGATCAAATGAGAGTGCAGACGTTTCTTATCAGAATTCATATAAGGAGAGAGATTATGAACAAAAAACGAGCAGCATGGCTGGTAGCTGCATTGATGACAGCAAACGGAATTTCGGGAGGGGTACTGGCAGCGGGCAATCAGCTCGATGAAGTGATCGTCACAGCTGATCGCTATGATGCAGATACTGCGCAGCTGGCACCGGTCGCATCCGGCATGGTAGGTACGAAGCAGAATGTGGGGACACTGGGCAGCCAGGATGTACTGGATACACCGTTTGAACAGATGACATTTACCAAGAAGGCGATGGAAACCTTTTCCCAGCCGCAGAGAAGCGTGATGGATGTGCTGTCGCTGTCTCCATCCGTTCGCGTCACACACGGGTCTACGGATACAAACCTGTATATTCGCGGTTTTTCGGCAGGTAGCGGTAGCTGGAGCATGAATGGGATACCGAGCATGAGCCATCAGATGACCATGCCGACTAACTATATGGATCGCGTCGAAGTACTGGCAGGGCCAAACATTGGTGTCAATGGGATTGGCATTTTCATGGCAGGCTCTGTCGGCGGGACGGTCGGCGTCACAACGAAAAAAGCACAGGAAAAGCCAATGCTGAATGCGGGTCTTTCCTGGTCTAGTGATTCCTACTATACGCAGACGGTCGATGTGGGTAAACGTTTTGGTAAAGATGGTGCCTGGGGCGTGCGCATCAATGCGCTAAATGCGACAGGGGGTCTTGCTGTAGATGGTACCAGAGATTACAAGAGAGATATTGCAGTTAACATCGATCATCGCGCAGAACGTAGCAAGACCAATATTTTCTTCAGCTACGACTATGACAACCAGTATGGTCGGTCCAATACCATTAGCCTAGGCAGCTTGAGCGGTCTTCCAAAGGTACCGAATAATAAAAAGAATCTTTCTCCGCACTGGTCCAATGATAAATATGAAAACACCACTTTTATTTTGAATCATGAGCAGTATTTGTCAGATGATCTGACTTGGTTTGGCAATTTTGGCTGGCGCTGGGAGGATTATTCCAGCTGGTTGCAGCAGTGGTCTGGTCGTCAATTGATTGATTTTGATGGGAATTACAAAGGTACCTATACACAGATGCCGGTTTTCCATCACTACACGTATGCCAATACCGGATTCAAAGGAAAATTCAATGTAGGGCAGTGGAAAAATGAATGGGCAGCCATGTTTGACTGGACGAAATTCACAAGAGAAAAAGATACCAATGTAAGTGCGGCTAATAGGTATAATATTACCGGAAACATTTACAGCGGAACATCTTCTGCTCGTCCGAATGTAGTATGGGATGCCATCAACCCCAGCCAGTCGGATATCATGAGTGGTTGGACTTTGGTGAATACACTGAGTTCTCCGGATGACAGACTGCACTTTACTTTTGGTTATCATGGGCATGAAGTCAAGGAAGATGATCAGAAGGGGCATGTGGTCAAGTCCAGCGCGACCGCTCCGATTTTGGGCTTGAATTACAAGATCACGCCCAATGTGGCTGTATATGCCAGCCATACCGAAAACTTTGTACAGGGCAATACAGTGGGATCGAGTTATAGCAATAGAAATGAAATCCTTCCACCGTCTAAAACAAAACAGAACGAATTTGGTTTCAAGTACAAAAATGGAGATACGTTAAGCACATTAAGCTTCTTCGAGATCAAAAAAGCCAATGGCATCGCAGTACCGAATGGAGATGGCACTGAAGCGTATAAACTGGATGGGGAACAGAGAAATCGTGGTATCGAGTATTCTGTATCGGGAGATGCAGGCAGAAAGCTGAGCTATATCGCCGGTATTTCCTATCTGGATTCCAAACAAACAAAGACGAAGTATGGCCTGAATGACGGCAGACGCGTAGATGCGATGCCGAAGTGGTCGGCTGACCTGGCGCTGATGTACAAGCCGACAGATGCGCTTCAGGTGACAGGACGTCTGACCTATACCGGCGCTGCATTGATCAGAAATACAAATAGCTATGATGGTAAAGGCGGATCGATTTCGATTGGCGGACAGACGCTGGTGGATCTGGGGGTTTCTTGGGATACCCATTTCGGAAGGCAGCCGGTGACACTTTCGGCGTGGTGCTACAATCTCTTTGATAAAGACTACTGGTATGCAGCCGGTGGCAATAACATCGGTCTCGGTGCACCAAGAACATATGCGATCTCTGCGCAGTTCAAGTTCTAAGGAAATGTTGATCGCAGCTGATTTCATTCCGCTTCCAATATTTCCGTAAAGATCAACCAAAATATGTTAAAATACTCTCAATGGATAACTAATCTGCAATTATCTATTGAGAGTTTTTTATAAGAAAGGGGTCACCAACATGGAGTCCATCTCAGTAGGAGTTGATATCGGTTCCGCTGCCATCAAAGTGGTCGTGCTTTCTCAGCGGGGGCAGCTGATGCACTCTGCGTATGTGCCGCATCATTATCGCGTACGGGAAACGCTCCGAATACTGTGGCGGCAGCTGAGGGCGAAAGTGTGCGAGGGGGCATTGCATCTGGCTTTTACGGGGAAGGGGGCGGCAGAGTTCTCTTCGGCACTGCAGATCCCTTTCGTGGATGAAGTGCAGGCAGAGACAGAGGCCTTGCGGAGGGTTCACCCCGAGGTCGATGTGGCTGTTTCTCTGGGCGGGGAAGATGCGCGGATGATGTATTTCGAGAGAAATGGCGAGATGGATCTCAGAACAAATCGGAAATGTGCAGGTGGGACGGGAACGTTTCTGGCACATATGGCGGCGTTCTTCGGTGTGGATATCCAGGCGTTGAATGCGCTGGCAGAAAATGGGATACATCTCTATCCCATTGCCTCCCGGTGCGGGGTCTATGCGAAAACTGATATTCAGGCGCTGATGAATCAGGGCGTCAGTAAAGCGGATTTGGCAGCATCTATTTTCCAGGCGGTGGTAAATCAGGTGCTTTCTGATCTAGCCAAAGGGCGGCTGATACAGGGGAAGCTGGCGCTTCTGGGCGGACCGTTCGCTTTCATGCCGGCGCTTCGCCGTAGATTCTTGCAGACGATCGGAATCTCTTCGGCAGATGTCCTTCCTGTCACGCACGGGGAGCTTTATTGTGCTTGGGGAGCGGCTTTGCTGGGGCGGGAAGCTGCTCCAATTGCATGGCAGGATGTGAAGAGACTGCTGGATCAGGATCATTTACAAGAAGTGGCGGCCGAACGGCTGGAACCACTCTTTCCGGATATGGCAGCGTATGACAGCTTTCGATGCTATTATCAACGTTTCCGACTTCCCCGAAGGCCGATGCCGCAGCCGCCCGCTAGATTGTGGCTGGGGATGGATGCAGGCTCTACGACGATCAAGCTGGTTCTCGTGGATGAAGAGGGACGGATTTGTTATGAGGATTACAGGAAAAATGAGGCCGACGCACTTGAGACAGCCAAGACGATGCTTCTTGCTATGTATAAAGCACTGCCTGCGGGCATTTCCATCGCCGCATCCGGCATCACCGGATATGGAGAGGCGTTTTTGAAACAGGCTTTTCAGATCGATACCGGAGAAGTGGAAACCGTCGCACATTTACAGGGAGCCCGTTTCTTCTGCCCAGAGGTTACAGATCTGTTGGATATCGGCGGACAGGATATGAAGTATATCCGCGTCAGAAAGGGGAGCATTCAGAAAATCGTTTTGAATGGTTCCTGCGCTTCCGGCTGCGGCCTGTTTTTGGAAACCTTTGCTGAGTCCATGGGACTCTCAATGGATGAATTTGTGAAGAAGGCGGTACACGCCCCATATTGTCTGGATCTGGGGCATCATTGCACCGTATTGATGAATAGCAAGGTACATCAGGTGCAAAATGAAAACGTGGACACAGGCGGGTTGATATCCGGACTTTGTCTTTCTGTCGTGAAGAATGCGCTGTATCGGGTGATGCGCTTGGACTCGATAGAGGAACTGGGGGCGCATATCGTGGTAGAGGGAGGGACCTTTCAGAATGATGCTGTTCTGCGTGCCTTTGAGACACTGGTCGGTCATCCGGTCGTTCGTCCGAATGGTTCCGGCATCATGGGTGCTTATGGGATGGCGCTCTTGACGAAGAAAAGGATGCCGGAGGCTGCACGGTCGAAGATGCTTTCTGCGGATGAAATACGAAAACTGAGTGTCAGAGAGGAGTCAAGCCGGTGCCCGGGGTGCGGGAATCACTGTCTCTTGCAGAAAAAAACCTTTTCTAATGGACATTGCTTTATTGTAGGAAATCGATGCTCTTATGGTGAACGGCTGCTGGCGAAAGAGCATTTTGTTTCTCGGAAGGTGCCAAATCTCTATGAGTGGGAAAAGAACCAGTTGCTGCAGTCATCGAAGGTAAACCCGTCAGCTGAAAAAACAATGGGTATTCCGGCGGTGCTGGGGCGATGGGAAGATATGATTTACTGGAAGGTCTTTTGGCAGACGCTTGGGTATCGTGTCATTCTCTCTGCTTTTGATGCAGCATCACTCGGAAAGAGTACCGTGACCATACCGCATGGGATTTACTGCTATCCCTGCAGGCTGGCCCACGGACATCTGATGTACTTTTTGGAACAATGTAAGCCCGATGGTATCTGGATGCCTGTGATAAGCGGGGGAAAAGAAGAGCCGGATATTGATGAAGCGACACATGCAGCCTATGGGGATGTATTGGCAGAGCAGATGAAGGAGCAGATTTCTGCAGCCGGCATTCCATTCTATCACCCGCAGATCTCTTTTTGTGACCAGCAGTCGTTGCTTGCTTTCATGAGGGAGAATCTTCCGCAGGTGACACCGCATGATTTGAGGCGCGCCACGACGGCAGCAGAGAAGGCACAGCGTGGCTATAAGGCGCGTTTGGGAAAGAAAACAAGGGATGTCCTGGAATGGATCGAAAAGGAAAAGAAAAACGCCCTGGTACTGGTCGGACGAAGCTATCAGCTGGATCCCGAGATCAATAAGGGGATACCCGCTGTCATGGCAGGACTGGGCATCCCTGTGTTGTCTGCAGAGGGATTGTACTTGCTGCAGCATGAGGGAGACGATACGCCTACGTTCCGGGAGAAGGCTTTATTGACTGCGGAAATGGTCTGTACAAATCCTTATCTGCATTTTGTACAGCTGCAGTCGACCAGTTGCGGCTGGGATATGACGACGATAGATGCTGTACAAAAGAGGCTGGAACGGGCAGGGAAGCGCTATACTATGATCTCACTGGATCAGGGGGTCAGTACGGGAGCGTTACAGATACGCATCCGATCATTGATGGCAGAAATTCAGGAAAAGCAGAGTCGTCTTTACTAATAAAACGAAAAAGTATGGATTTAATCTTCCTGTGAATGAGGTGGCTGTCCTTATGCAGAACGTTGCAAGAAAACACCTC
>ULQB01041166.1_pt1 | contig 13036 bp, 5 predicted proteins | sample 1954041 | NCBI WGS metagenome assembly ULQB01 (sample SAMEA4835644, study PRJEB28245) | human gut metagenome | biome: gut microbiome; material: fecal sample | place: Denmark | collected 2008 | reverse complement strand
ATGTTTTCAATGTGTAACACATGTATTGTAATCCTACAAAAGCACGGTAACCTGCGGCAAGTAGCTGCTGCCCAGTAAATACGCCGGATCGTGCAGAATACTCTCCATGCAAAAAGCAGTCCTCATGATGTGAGGACTGCTTTGGCTATACCTGATGCATCAATTATTCCGCATCGGATCCGGTTTCGAACGATTCACCCTTATGGATGACATTCAGCTTGCGGTAGCGGGACATGCCTGTACCGGCCGGAATAAGTTTGCCGATGATGACATTTTCCTTGAGGCCGAGGAGCGGATCTTCCTTGCCTTTGATCGCTGCTTCGGTGAGGACACGGGTGGTTTCCTGGAAGGAAGCGGCGGAGAGGAAGGAGTCGGTCGCAAGAGCTGCCTTGGTGGTACCGAGGAGCAGGTTTTCGCCGACGGCTCTGTCTTTGCCTTCGTCGTCAAGACGCTGGTTCATCGCACGGAATGCGACGATATCGACAGTCTCGCCCGGGAGCCAGCCGGAGCCGCCCGGTTCGGTGATCTTGATCTTACGCAGCATCTGATGGACGATGATCTCGATGTGTTTATCGTTGATTTCTACGCCCTGGCTGCGGTAAACCTTCTGGACTTCCTTGACGATATAGTTCTGGGTTGCCTGTACGCCGAGGACATCAAGGATATCGTGCGGGTTGATGTTACCTTCAAAGAGGCGGGTGCCGGCTTTGATGAATTCGCCGTTTGTGACGGAGATCTTCTTCGCTACCGGGATCTTTTCGCTTTCCGGAGCGATGTCCGGATCATTGCTGGTGATGGTAATGATCTTGACATTCGGGTTATCTTCCGCACTGGTGATGGAAACCGTGCCGTCGATACGGGAAATGATCGCATTGCCCTTTGGCTTGCGGGCTTCGAACAATTCTTCGACTCGTGGAAGACCCTGTGTGATATCTTCTGCAGAAGCAACGCCGCCGGTATGGAAGGTACGCATGGTCAGCTGGGTACCCGGTTCGCCGATGGACTGTGCAGCGATGATGCCGACTGCTTCGCCGATCTCTACGTGACGGCCGGTCGCAAGGTTTCTGCCATAGCACTTCGCGCAGACGCCGTGAGCGGAGTGGCAGGTGAGGATGGAGCGGACCTTCAGCTTATCGTAGTATTTCTGGATCTCTTCTGCCTGGGCATCGGAAATTTCTTCATTCTTCTTCGCGATGACTTCGCCGGTGGTCGGGTTCACGACATCTTCCAGCGGGCAGCGGCCTGCGATACGGTCAGCCAGAGACTCGATCGGCTGGCCTTTTTCTTCGATAAGGGACACTTCGACGCCTTCCGCTTCATCCATGCGGACTTTGAGCACCGGAATATCGGAAACAAGGATCTTCTCAGCGACATCGCTGTCGATGACGGTGCCTGCCGGGAAGAGGACATTGCCTTGGCGGTCATAGGCATCTTCTTCGAGTTTCTTGCCTGCGAAGTGGACAGTCAGATGATGGCGCATAGCGCGGTTGTATTCAGCGACAGCATCCTGTGTGCCGAGGTCAAAGGTCTTCGGTTCTGCGGCTTCGATGCCGTCAGCGGTCGGGATGATGACGGAAATATGTTCTACGAGGTGACGGTTCAGCAGGGTCACATCGTCCGCATCGAGGGTCTTGCCCTTGACGAGGAGGATATCTCCATTTCTGCGGTCGAGGACATCTTCATCCAGAACTGCGCCGAGGAGCGTCTGCTTGAGGCCCATGATGGTCTTCTTGACTTCCGGCTGAGAGGCGATGAGGCTCTGTTCTCTGTCGAAATTCAGGACCTGTACGTCGCAGTCTTCTTCACGAACGATGACGTCCTGGGAAACGTCGACCAGACGACGGGTAAGGTAACCGGAGTCTGCGGTACGGAGTGCGGTATCGGCGAGACCCTTACGAGCGCCGTGGGAAGAGGTAAAGTAATCGAGGACGGTCAGACCTTCACGGAAGTTTGCCTTTACAGGGAGTTCGACCGTCTTACCGGAGGTATCGGCGATGAGGCCGCGCATGCCGGCCAGCTGACGGATCTGGTTATCGTTACCACGGGCGCCGGACTGGGCCATCATGGTCAGCGGGTTGAACTTCACCATGGAGCTCTTCATCGCAGCGCCGACTTCGTCGGTCTTCTTGCTCCATACTTCGACGACTCTTCTGTATCTTTCGTCATCGGTCATGAGGCCGCGGCGGAAGAAGCGTTTGATCTGTTCGACTTTTTCATCGCCGTCTTCCAGGATCTTATCCTTTTCCGGTGGTACAGCGACATCGTAAATGCCGATGGAAATACCAGAGATCAAAGCGTAGTGGAAGCCGAGGGCTTTCACGGAGTCGAGCAGGTCGCCGGTCGCCTTGAATCCGAGTTTTTTGAAGCAGTCATTGACGAGCTTGCCCATCTGCTTCTTTCCGATGGTGACGCCGAGACCATTGTTTTCGACGGTGTAGGTCTTGCCGTTTTCATCTACGCGTTTTTCATGACGCTTGTAGAAGAAGCGCAGTTCTCTCGGGATCGCATAGTTGAAGATCAGGCGGCCCGGGGTGGTGATGACAAGATCATCATCAGATTCATTGAATCCATCCGGACGATCTTCCTTCGGGATGAAGACCTTGATGAAATCATGGATCTTGATCTGATGCAGGTTGTACGCCAGCATGACTTCGTCATAGCCGGTGTAAGCGCGAAGCTTGGAGGTGTCCATCTCATCTTCGGCTTTCTTCCACTGCTTCATGACATCGAATTTCGCCTTCGGATTTTCTTTCTTTTCTTCATCGGTGAAATCGACCTTCGTATCGTTGGCTGTCTGTACGATGGTGAGGTAGTAGGAGCCGAGGATCATATCCTGCGAAGGAATAGCGACTGGCTTGCCGTCCTTCGTGGACAGGATGTTGTTGATGGAGAGCATCAGGGTGCGTGCTTCAGCCTGCGCTTCGACGGACAGCGGCAGATGGCAGGCCATCTGGTCACCGTCGAAGTCAGCGTTGTAGCCTGGGCATACGAGCGGATGCAGCTTGATCGCGCGGCCTTCCCAGAGGATCGGTTCAAAAGCCTGGATACCGAGTCTGTGCAGTGTCGGTGCGCGATTCAGGAGGACCGGGTGTTCTTTAATGACATCGCCAAGGACTTCCCAGACTTCCGGAGCGAGCTTATCGACCTTCTTGCGTGCCGCTTTGAGGTTGCTTGCGACGCCTCTCTTGATGAGTTCATGCATGATGAACGGCTTGAAGAGTTCGATCGCCATTTCCTTCGGCAGGCCGCACTGGTACATTTTGAGTTCCGGGCCGACGACGATAACGGAACGGCCGGAGTAATCGACACGTTTGCCGAGGAGGTTCTGACGGAAACGGCCCTGCTTGCCCTTCAGCATGTCGGAGAGGGATTTCAGCGGGCGGTTGCCCGGGCCGGAGACGGCGCGTCCGCGACGGCCGTTATCGATCAAGGCATCGACAGCTTCCTGCAGCATACGTTTTTCGTTTCTGATGATGATTTCCGGAGCGCCGAGTTCCAGAAGTCTCTTCAGACGGTTGTTTCTATTGATGACGCGGCGATAAAGGTCATTCAGGTCGGAGGTGGCGAAACGGCCGCCATCGAGCTGGACCATCGGGCGCAGATCCGGAGGGATGACCGGCAGGACAGAGAGGATCATCCATTCCGGCTTGTTTCCGGAATGCAGGAAGGCTTCGACTTCTTCGAGGCGACGGATGCATCTGACCTTGCGCTGGCCGCTGCCTTCTTCGATCTCTTTCTGCAGTGCTTTTTCCAGCTTCGGCAGATCGAGCTCCTTCAGCAGGTACTGGATGGCTTCGGCCCCCATCTGGGCTTTGAATGCTTTCTTGCCATAGGTAGCTACAGCATCCTGATATTCCTGTTCATTCAGGACCTGGCACTTGGACAGGTTCGTATCGCCCGGATCGAGGACGATATACGCAGCAAAGTAGAGGACTCTTTCGAGCTGGCGAGGAGAGATCTCAAGGATGAGGCCGATACGGGACGGCGTACCCTTGAAGTACCAGATATGGGAAACCGGGCAGGCCAGAGAAATATGGCCCATGCGTTCACGGCGGACTTTGGAGGAGGTGACTTCGACACCGCACTTATCGCAGATGGTGCCTCTGTAACGCATCTTTTTGTACTTGCCGCATTTGCATTCCCAGTCTTTGGTCGGTCCGAAAATCTTTTCACAGAAGAGACCGTCGGTTTCTGCCTTCAGGGTTCTGTAATTGATGGTTTCCGGTTTCGTCACTTCCCCGTGAGACCATTCAAGGATCTTTTCCGGAGAAGCGATACCGATTTTCATGGAATCAAATTCATTTACATCTAACAATTGATTAGCGCTCCTTTCCGGAATCAGTCATCCTGGCTGTCATTCGTAAAGCCAAGTTCTGTATCAAGATCAGTTTCACCAAAGCCGGCTTCTACGGGAGCCTGTGCATTGGCTTCTGCTTCGAGTGTATCATTGAAGGATGCGACATCATCGCCGGCGTTTTCGATAGCGCCATTCATGTGGCTTTCCATGTCGTTTCTGGAATCGGAAACGGCATCATCACCTTCCATGGCTTCTTTCAGTTCATCCTTATGCCATGGCTGTCCGCCGCCGTAGCCCTGTTCCAGATCGCTTTCATCGAGCTCTTTCAGGACGACTTCATCGCCATTTTCATTCAGGATACGGACGTCGAGGCCGATAGACTGGAGTTCCTTCATGAGGACCTTGAAGGATTCCGGTACGCCCGGGCTCGGGATGTTTTCGCCCTTGACGATCTTTTCATAGGCTTTGACACGGCCGATGACATCATCGGACTTCACAGTCAGGATTTCCTGCAGCGTGTAAGCCGCGCCGTAGGCTTCGAGAGCCCAGACTTCCATTTCGCCGAAACGCTGGCCGCCGAACTGTGCCTTGCCGCCCAGCGGCTGCTGGGTAACGAGGGAGTATGGGCCTGTGGAGCGGGCATGGATCTTATCATCGACGAGATGATGGAGCTTCAGCATGTATTTCCAGCCGATGGTGACCTGATTGTCCAGTTTTTCACCGGTGCGGCCATCATAGAGGTCCGTCTTCGCACCGGCAGGGAGGCCTGCTGCCTTCAGTGTAGCTGCGAGGTCTTCATCTCGGCAGCCGTCGAATACCGGGGTCGCGATATGGATACCGGACTCGGTCGGTTCCGGCATGCCGTATTTTTCGAAATCATAGCCGCAGTCAATGAGGCGCTGCTTCATTTCTTCGTACTTCGGAGAGCCGACACCGGCAGCCATCGCCGCATGGATCTCTTCGCCGAGCATGTGGCAGGCCCAGGAAAGATGGATCTCCAGGATCTGTCCGATGTTCATTCGGGACGGTACGCCCAGTGGGTTCAGTACCAGATCGACCGGACGGCCATCCGGGGTGAACGGCATATCTTCGACAGGCATAATGCGGGAGCATACGCACTTGTTGCCATGACGGCCTGCCATCTTATCGCCTTCACGGATCTTACGTTTCTGCGCGATGTAGACACGGACGAGCTTGTTCACGCCCGGTGCCAGCTCATCACCGTTTTCGCGGGTGAAGACCTTGACATCGACGACCTTGCCGAATTCGCCGTGCGGCACACGCAGGGAGGTATCACGGACTTCTCTTTCTTTGTCACCGAAGATCGCACGCAGCAGGCGCTCTTCCGGCGTCAGCTCCGTCTCACCCTTCGGGGTGACCTTGCCGACCAGGATATCGCCGGGACGGACGTCAGCGCCGACCATGATGATACCGTTTTCATCGAGGTATTTCACAGCATCTTCCGAAACAGAGGACAGCTGACGGGTGATCTCTTCCTCGCCCAGCTTCGTGTCGCGGGCATCGCATTCATATTCTTCGATGTGAATGGAGGTGTACAGGTCATCCTTGCAGAGACGTTCGGAAATCAGAACGGCGTCTTCGTGGTTGTACCCTTCCCAAGATACGAAAGCTACGAGTACATTGTGGCCGAGAGCCAGCTCGCCGCCATCGGTCGCCATGCCGTCTGCCAGCGTGTCTCCCGCTTCTACGCGGTCGCCCTTGGATACGATCGGGTGCTGGTTGATGCAGGTGGACTGGTTGGAACGCATGAATTTGATGATGTCGTAGGTGTCAAGCTCGCCGTTCTCTGCGCGAACGATGATCTGGCGGCCCGTGACTCTTTCGACAGTGCCGGCACGTTTAGCGAGGATGCAGACGCCGGAGTCCTGACCAGCGACCCATTCCATGCCGGTGCCGACGAGCGGTGCTTCCGGACGCAGGAGCGGTACAGCCTGACGCTGCATGTTCGCACCCATCAGAGCTCGGTTCGTATCATCGTGTTCGAGGAATGGAATGAGGGAGGTACCGATGGAGACGACCTGCTTTGGAGATACGTCCATCAGCACGACTTCTTCCGGTTCCGCTTCGAGTACGTCCGGGCCGCGGCGGCTCGCTACATTCTTATGAACGAAATGACCTTCTGCATCAAGCGGTTCGCTCGCCTGTGCGATGATCTTATCTTCTTCGATATCAGCGGTGACATATTCACACTTATCAGTGACGGTGTGTGTCTTTTCATCGATCAGACGGTACGGTGTCTCGATGAGGCCGTACTTGTTGATGACGCCGTAGTTGGACAGAGAGGAGATCAAGCCGATGTTCGGACCTTCAGGGGTTTCTACCGGGCACATACGTCCATAGTGGGAGTAATGTACGTCGCGGACTTCGAAGCCTGCACGTTCACGGGAAAGACCGCCAGGTCCCAGAGCAGAAAGTCGACGCTTATGCGTGAGTTCGGCAAGCGGGTTCGTCTGGTCCATGAACTGAGACAGCTGGGAGCTTCCGAAGAATTCCTTGATAGCAGCTACGACCGGGCGGATATTGACGAGCGCCTGTACGCTCATCTTATCCTGGTCCTGGGTGGTCATTCTCTCGCGAACCACTCTTTCCATACGGGTAAGACCGATACGGAACTGGTTCTGCAGGAGCTCACCGACGCAGCGGACGCGACGGTTGCCCAGATGGTCGATGTCATCACTCTTGCCATAGCCCTGCATCATGTTCAGGAGATAGTCAATGCAGGCGATGATATCACAGATCTCCAGCGTGCGGTAATTGTCTTCGCGGTTGCCGGAAGAGCAGATCACCTTGACCGGAGTGCCATCATCCTTCTGTGTCATGACTTCGACCTGATCATAGGAAGAGAATACACCGCTTTCTTCGATCCTTGCGATTGCTTCTTCATCAATGGTGCTGTTGCCTTCGATGACCACTTCACCCGTTTCCATATTGACGATCGGGCCTTCGGTCTTGTGTCCGAGGAGACGGTTCTTCCAAGCCAGCTTCTTATTCAGTTTGTAACGGCCGACCTTCGCGAGATCATAACGGCGCGGATCAAAGAAGAAATTATGGAGCAGCGTCGTACCACTATCTTCTGTAGCCGGTTCACCCGGGCGGAGCTTGTGATAGATCTCGATCAGAGCTGACTTTTTGTCCGTGGTGCTGTCCTTCTCCAGCGTCTTTTCGATATGGATATCATGGTCGAAAAGCTCCAGGATCTCTTCATTGGAAGAGTAGCCCAACGCACGGATGAGGACAGTGACCGGCATCTTGCGGTTGCGGTCAATACGAACGGAGACGGAGCCGGCCGGATCCGATTCCAGCTCGATCCACGCGCCGCGATTCGGGATCAGCTGCGCGGTATAGATCTCCTTGTCAAAAGCATCTCTTTCGCGCTTGTAGTACACGCCAGGGGAACGAACCAGCTGGGATACGATGACACGCTCGGCACCATTGATGATGAATGTGCCCGTGTCCGTCATGACCGGGAAATCCCCCATGAACAGATCGTGCTCTTTCAGCTCGCCGGTTTCCTTGTTTTCCAGACGCGTCTTCACGTACAGCGGAGCGGAGTAGTTCACATCCTTCGCCTTGCACTGTTCGATATTGTACTTGCCCTTGCCGAAATAGAAATCGCCAAAGTGCAGCGCCCATTTCTTAGCGCTGTCCTCGATAGGAGAAATATCTGCGAAAACATCCTTCAGCCCTTCCTTGCAGAACCATTCATACGACTTCGTCTGCAGATCGAGCAAATGGGGCATCTTCAGTACTTCCTGCGATCTGGCATAGGTGTATCTCTTCTTCTTCCCTACCACGACAGGTCTGAACATCTTGCTGTTCGGCATTCCTTGCCTCACCCTTTCATAAAAACAACATGGCTTTCTTCCTCCCGGAAAAAAGAAGCAGGAAATCGAACCAATCATCGAGTCCCTGCCTACCTCCGGAAGCATTACACAACCTTATTATATATACTCTACTAAAAGAACCGTTGCGAATAAAAATTATATCAAACAAAGTCAATATCCGCAATGATTCTCACGAAAACCCACATAAAGATTTCTTCTATAATGGATATTGTTTATTTTCTTTTATAGAAATTATCATACGCTATATAAAAGTTTTTATGCGTCAATTTTTCTATTGACTTTTTCAGGATCTTCGTTCCGGCTTATTCTAGCATTGTGGTTTGAAAAATGCAAGGGGACCAGCGGCCAGTAAGCGATGACGATTGCCAAGAAGAGGCGCTGATCTTCACGGAGGAGTGTTTCCGAAAAAAGCCACTCTCATCTAATTTGCTCACCGATACGCCGAGTAAGCATTCACATTTCATATTGGTAAATTAAAAGAGGAAAGCGCATAATGAATGAAACGATTCCCCCGTCACTTCACAACAAGGAGGTCCCATGGAAAAAGAAAAGAGAACGATCAAGAAAAGAAAAGGCTTCATGCTTTTAGAGCTCATCATCGTAGTCGCGATCATCGGCATCCTTGCCGCCGTCGCGATCCCGAACCTCGTCGGCATGACCGACGAAGCAAAAGTCGCCAAGATCCAGTCTGATCTTTCCACCATCGGCACCGCCATGGAAGTCTACCACGTCAAGAAAGGCGGCACCTACCCCACAAACCTCTTTATGCTCGAAGGCGATAACGGCTATCTGAAAAAAATCCCCGAACCGCCCACGGGTGCCGGTGCTTATACCGTAGGAAGCAAAGGCGAAGTCACCTGCACCTTTAATGGTCTCACCTACTCCTCCTTCGGCACATAGACGGAAAGCACGACCAGTGATACAGGGAAATAATCTACGCACAAAAGCGCGCCCTCACACTGATATGATCCCCCCCTAAAGCAGACAACGTAAATAACCAAACTGCTTTAGGGGATTTTTAATGCCCAAATGAAACGCCGTGATCCCGGAGCGCAGGAAGTAGCGTATGGAGTACAGTGTTTCCCGTTTTCCGATGCCCTCCCGTTTCTTATTGACCGCAAACAAAAAAGATTTCTCGCTTGCGCTCGAAATGACAGTATGGGAAAGCTATGCAGGGACATGGCTCTCCCTCCTTCCTATGGAAGGAGGTGCCCCGAAGGGGCGGAGGTTGGCTCACACAGCGGAATAAAAAGGAATGGGTAAGGAGCATTTTCTCATATCGCCTTTCCAAGCACAGGGCGCGCTTTTGTGCGTGATTGACAGCTGATAAGCCTGCGTGCCTTGCAGAAAAGACCACTCTCCCGTATCGTAGGCGTAACTGCTGGCAATTAAAGAACAAATGACCTGTCCCCCCCCCAAAAAATAAAACGGCAGCGAAGCCCCCGATGCGGATGACATGCCAGCAAGCAAAAAACACCAGTCATAAAGACTGGTGCTTTTGCTTGCCATAGTAGAATTTCAAAAACAATTAGAAACGATAGCCGGCCTGGATGTACCACTGGTTCGACTGGGTATCACTGCCCTTCTGATAGCGATAGCCGCCGCCCAAAGTCCATGTGCTGTTTTCTGCTTCTACGCCGAGGCGAGCGAGGAAGGCACTTTCACCGATGTCGAAGGAGAAAGTATCCGCTGCATTGCCGAGGCTGACGGTTTCCTTCGTGTCCTTATCTCCCATCGCGAAATTGTACCCGATTTCTGCGACCGGGGTAAGGCTCCAGCTGCCATTCTTGACCTCATGACGGAATTCCACGCCGACCGGCAGATTCCAGAGGTTGGCATTTTCCGTTTCATGCTTCATGCCAAGGCTGTCTGTGAAGTCTCCAGTATGGATGCGGTAGTAGCGAAGTCCTGCATAGGGAGTCAGGGAAGACGCGCCAAGCGCAATTTCCTTCTCAGCACGAATGCCGGCGAAGAAGGCATTGCCATCCACAGAACCCTTGATGGTCGTTCCCAACTGGGTCTGCTCCAGATCATTATCGCTCTTGATGAAACCGATATCCGCTTTATACTGGATACCGCCAGCGGTGAAGTGATGGTACACATCACCGCCATAGTACTTGGTATCATTCTTCCCGATTACGCCATCCTTCTCTGTATGGCTACCATCCGCATACGCAAAAGCGATGCCCGTGCGGGAGTTTTCATCGGAAATCAGATCACTGCCGATGAGGAAGCCATTGTACTTCACATCATACTTCGCCTTTCGTCCAACGACCTGGAAACCGTCCACCTTCTTATCCTGACGGAGGTAGTTTGCCCAGATGCCGCTTCCTTCTCCCTTGTGGTCAGCGATCAAGCCGGAGAAATCCTGTGCAAATCCATATGTGCCGTGGGTCACGCCAGCCATTTCCGCAATCGCCGCTGCATGTTCAAGCGCATTATTCGCCTGTGCATCCGTCATATCTTTGCCAAATGCCTTGTCCATGAAGTCCGTCAGTTTTCCTTCGTTCTCATTCTCTTTTTTCAGAATGTTATAAATCGGGGAATTCTTCGAAATCTCATCGATATTTGACTTGAAGATGTACTTGCCGTTTGCATCCTTTTTGGCTATCGTGCGGCGGCTGTCACCATAAATCTGTCCGAAATCATTTCCTTTGTCTTCCGTCCCGACCTTGATAGCGGTAGAAACATCATAGCCCGTGTCACCCTTCTTCGCATTCACGATATACAGGCTGCCGTTGCTGACATCGACATTGCTATCCGCATCTGCCGTGATGATGGTCTTCACCTTGTTGTCAGTGCCTGCTTCCGCCTTGATGGCAGCGTCCTTTGCCAGCGTAACGCTGCCGCCACCGGTGACTACGATCTGCGCATTTCCGCTCATGACATTTTCTTTGCCATTGATGGTATAGGATGAACCCGGTCCAGCGACATTGACTTTGCTGTCATTGGCGAGCTTCATCTGGTTCGTGGTGAGCTTCGAGCCATCATTGACCTGAAGCGTGCCGCCATTCATAGCGAGCGTATCCTTGACCTCGACAGTCACCCCATTCTGCGTGACATTCAGCGGCTGGGTATCCTCATCCTCATCGAAGGCCAGCGTAGCCTCATTCTGAATGCCGCTCAAGGACAACGTGGCATTATTCAGCGTCATCTTGTTCGCGATCAGCGTGCCGACGCCCACGATGTCGATGGTCGACTTTTCCATGGTGATCTGGTCGGAATTCAGTTGACCGTTCTCAATGGCAATGGTGCTGTCGCCCTTCATGTCCAACTGATGAACAGTGACGTCAGCAGCTTCTTTGACTACCATATCTTCGTCATCATAAGAACCTACATACAGACAACTGCCGTTGTCCATTGTCATCTTCTGAATTTCAGCTTTTGTGCCGTTATTGGCAAAAAGCAGTGCTTCTTTATCTAAGTTTACTGTATCAGAATGAAGCGATCCTTTTTCAAGCTGGATTGCGCTCTCATTAGACAACGCTATTTTCTGGATGGTAACATCAGCACCTTGCCCTTTGCTGATATCATCATCAGAAGTGTTAATATCTAAAATGACACCCTTGACACCACCACTAGAAAACTCTTTAACTTCAGCTTTGGCACCATCGTAGAATCCAATATATTGAAAGTCTTCTTTGTCTTCTTTGTCTGCTTTTACTTGTAAAGCATCCGCCGAAAAAGTTCCACCAGAGAATTCCATTCCGCTGACATTCAAATCTCCCTTTACGGACATCTGGCTATTTTCTGCGTACAAATCACCGATGGAAATCTGACTGTTTTCTGCATAAAACTTCGCACTGTTTAATGTTGCTGAACCTAATTCGACCGTGCTATTCTTCGCCGTAAAGGCAGCGCTCTCTGAATAGTTTAATTCTTTAGCTTCTTTCCCCTCTACGGTAAGCTTATTTGCCTTGACCGTCGCACCGTTCACTGCCAAAGTCGATACTTGATCCAGCTTATTGATCGGATCGCTGTCACTGTTTCCCTTCTCTGCCTGCGCGGTATTCGGTCCCCAAGCTCTGACAACGATTTCTCCGCCCTTCATAATACCGGTAGCAAGTTGTTCCCAATTAGAATCTGTTGCCGACGTATCCTGCGTCACATCCAACACGGCACCATTCGTAACGTTGAACTGCCCTTTGTTCTGCACCAATACATTTTTCACGCTGGCCGTACCGCCATCAATAGTGATAGATCCAACAGGCAGTCCTTCTTTTACAGGACCTTTATCATTCTCATCTTCAGGGTCAGGAAATGCATTTCCTGCATACAGCCAATTTCCCGATGTCGTACTGTTCTTGAGCGTGATGGCAGCATTATTTGCCCAAGCGCCAGTAGTTACCTTCGCATTATTGACTTCCGCTTTACTTCCATCATTTACATTAAATGCATCTTGATCGCTATCGATACTGCCACCATTTACAGTAAGAGTACTCCTATTATCTACAGAAATTTCACTATTTCCTTTGCTGCCATAAATGAAATGGACATTATTAGCAGTCAGCTTGGAGCCGTTTTGTAGCCAAACACCTTTTACTTTTTGATTACTTACTGTAAATGAACCATCTTCATTCTTTACGAGACTTATTGCATCATTTGGAAACTTCACAGTCGTTCCATCGAGAACGATTTCATCTGCCCAAGACGAAACCACACCCGTCATTCCGAAGACCAGCGAAAAGGCGGCAATCTGTGCTAACATCTTTTTGCTTTTCATTTGCATTCCTCTTTTCTGCGAGACACGCTCGCCACACCACGAAGAATCTAAAACAACTATTATTTAGCAACCTAAAAACCTACTTAAAGTTTACCCCCCGTTCATATTGTCAAATTTCTATATATCTATACTAAATATGCATAGGTGCTA
>ULQB01085967.1_pt1 | contig 13042 bp, 13 predicted proteins | sample 1954041 | NCBI WGS metagenome assembly ULQB01 (sample SAMEA4835644, study PRJEB28245) | human gut metagenome | biome: gut microbiome; material: fecal sample | place: Denmark | collected 2008 | reverse complement strand
ATTTAATAATCGTCTCGTTTTAACGGGACACTAGTGAAAATGTATAACTTTAAAAAAATATAAAAATGATAATTAAAGGTATTTTAGTAACGCTTATTGCTCCTTTTGAGAATCATATCGCAAATGGAGGTGACAAATTGTTAGGAAACATGCCTACAATAAAAAAACGTCTTGATGACAGAGCATATATCTCTGGACAGATGCAGCGTCATTCTCTTTTCTCTGCTATAGACAGAATTAATATAGATGATCAAGAAGATAATCATATTGGAGAGAATGATGGTCAGTACACTTATGTATCTAATGCTGATGGTATAACAAGTAAGATTGAGTGTGATTTACGTGCTGATATGGGCGGATTTATGCATACCATAGATGGTATTGGTTCTGTAAGAAGAACTTCCCCAATATCGGCAACGCCAGCGGTGGCATTAAATCCAAGTAAATTTGGAAATGATTTGCTTGTATGTGTAAACAACAATCCAAATGAGGATGCAAAAAAGCAAGCAATTGTTACTGTTGAGTACAGTCAGGAAGACGATATGCGTATGAATTTCTTTTTGGATGTTACTTCATTAAGTATACACAAGACGTATGAATACGACGGGAACTTTTATGTTAAAACTGTTGCGCATAAATTTGCCAATGAGTCTGAAAGAAAAAGAAGAGCAAGAATATTCTTGGAGGCAACTCGTTTCCTAAATGATTATGCCAACCAAGCGCGTAATGAGGTGTGTGGTGAGCCCCAAAAGGTTTTCATCGTATTTGATCCCAAATTAAGTAGAAAGGCTTCACGTTACTTTAAGGCATCTGGAACTGAACAAAAAAGAATTAAAGAAGAGTTGAATGATCGAGGGGCAGCTTTCTTCTATGGTGATGATACAGATAAAGAATCCGATAGCGTTTTGACAGCTTATAAGAAAGCAATGCAATTTCTTAATGAGAATGAACTGTATACATGCTTTCCCGAAGATGATAGGGTAGAAAAGTTTGACGATGTTCAAAAGTTGATTATAAATATTAAGAATAAGACGGAAAAAAAGAAAAAGGAAAGTAAGAAGAAACAAGATAAGGAGGAGTCTCCTGATTCCGACGAACAAGCGTAAACTCTATATTGCGGACAAATGAACAAGGCTGACAATAACATAGTATTAGCAAAGCCTTCTGGCATAACTTTAGAGCAACATAATAAAGATGTTGTAACGGAGTCTTTATCTATTTGTCAGGTTCTTCCTGCTTCTTTGAGTAAATACTCAAAAATGGTCGGGAAGAACTTGACCAACTTTTTATGCGCTTCTGCTGAATGGCATGATGAGGGGAAAAAACATAATAAGTGGCAAACTGCCTGTTGGAAAGACTATCAAAACTACAAAGTCTGGAAAACTAAAAATCCTGAAGGAAATTTCTTAAAATATAGTAAAGAATGTCATGATGAGGCAGGTGAAAATCTAAGGAAAAATAATTTTCGTCATGAGATGGAATCACTACGTATTGTTGTTCCACAAGATGATTTGCTTATGTCACAAATAGTAGCAATTGCTGCTCATCATTCTAAGTTAGGGCGTCGATATGAAGACAAATGGGAGGCTTGTGAAGCATATCGCTCAATATGGAATGAATTCCGAAGAACGTCATCAAGTATAACTCTCAGAAATGATTTTTCACTCTTATGTTCTACGCATATGGAATATGACGCAATTAGAGGATTACTTCAATTAGCAGATCATAGAGCAAGTGCAAAAGAAGAAATGGAAGATATTCCCAGCTTAGAACCATTCTCTTATACATTTCCTTACACTCAAAAGCGTGGTGTGCAAAAAATAGTAGAAGATAACTGGAAGAAAGAGCTTCTCCTTCTTAGAGCGCCAACAGGTGCTGGTAAAACAGATGCTGCGTTATTATGGGCATCAAAGCAGATTAAAGCACAAAGAGCGGATAGATTGATTTTTGCAATGCCCACCCGTTTTACTGCGAATGCTATATCAGTAAATGTCTCTAAGGAATTGGGGCAAACTGGGTTATATCATTCCAGTGCGTGGTCTGCCATTAGTGATAGAGTGAAAAATAATGAAATTAGTTTGTCTGATGCGTTGAATCAGCATAAGATGGCGAGATGTTTGTTATCGCCTATAACAGTATGTACAATTGATCATCTTCTGATGTCTTTGACGATGACACGTGAAGACCATCATCTTATTAGTTATAACTTGGCAAATTCTTGTGTTGTTATTGATGAGGCTGACTTCTATGATGACTTTACTCTTGCTAACATTCAGTATTTACTAAAGGTTTTACATGAATGGAAGGTTCCGGTACTTATAATGAGTGCATCGCTACCTGATTCTTCATTATCATTATATCAGAGTACAGGATATAAGATTGATTCAATCTTAGAGGATTCTCATAATGTTAATAATATTCGTAAACGATTTGAAATTAAAGATATTATTGATTATAATGAATTTAAAGATATCGATCCCTTGATTGAAAAATGTTTTGAGATAGGAAATGGAATACTCTATATGAACACAGTGGATAGTGCAATAGCTTTATATAAACATATTTGTAAAAAAAAGACCAAGGAAGAAATAGAAAACATCCATCTCTATCATAGCAGGTTTACAGAGCCTGACAAATTGAAAAAGGAAGAAAAAATTATAAAGGCATTAGGTAAAAAAGCATGGGATCAAGGTACAGCTAAGGGCATCGTTATTATGACTCAAATAGGTGAAATGAGTATAAATATAAGTGCAGAAATCATGATATCAGAATTGTGTCCTATAGACAGGATGATCCAACGAACAGGAAGATTGTGTCGATTCTCAGATGATATGGGAAAGTTATATGTCCTTATCCCTTATCGTAATAAAACTATATATCCTGCACCTTATGGCATACTTGAGGATAATTGTTGGATACCAAGTAAAGCGTTTCTTGCGACGAAAGATGTATTGCAGCTGGAATGTTACTCTTCTGACGAGATGACAGTTTTGTTGAATGATGTGTATAAAGAGAAATTCAAATTTTCAGTTGAGGCAAAGAGAAATGTTATGGAGTTGGAAAATATGTTTAAATCCAATTGGCTGATTTGCCCAAAAGATGTTAGCGATGAAGATGATGTAGGAAGTAAGGAATGGAGGAGTAGAAATATTGTCTATCAAGATGATGTCTTTGTTTGTCCTCCGCCAACGCATCAATTCAGAAACTATTCAGAGTTCTTAGAGTATAAATTACTCTACGCTATTAGTTTACCAGAGTATCTTGTTATCAAGGGAAAAAACAAACTAAATAGAATTGATCCAGGATACGAGGTTAAGATAGGAAAAAATAGCATTTTTAGGTTAAATGTTGTCCGCCCTGGTTTCTATGATGACAAAAAGGGGTTGGACTTGACAAGTGATGAGGAGGACAATTTCTTAAGACAATAACAGGTACTCATTTCAACTATTACCAGCTTTGCCATCGCAAACTATGGTTGTTTGCCAATGGCATCAACATGGAACAAGAATCAGACTTGGTCTATGAAGGAAAGCTGGTTCATGAATCAAGTTATCCACAACGTACATCAAAGTATGAGGAAGTGGAGATTGATGGTATCAAAGTGGATTACTATGATGCCAAGAACAAGGTCATCCACGAGATAAAGAAATCTAATAAGATGGATAAAGCTCATGAATGGCAACAGAAATATTACATGTATATTTTCGAACAGCATGGAATTGATGGCGTGAAGGGCATCTTGGAATATCCTCTTTTGAGAAAGACAAAAGAAGTAATCTTGACAGATGTCGATAGAGATGACATTCAGGTTATATCTAAAGACATCATTCAGATAATCTCTCAAGATGTTTGCCCGTCTAAAGCCAAGAAAGGCATCTGTAAGAATTGTAGTTATTTCGATTTTTGTTATATAAACGAGTTGGAGGAAGAAGAATGAAAAGAAGTTTCTATCTGTTCAATCCAGGCATCATGGAACGCAGAGATAATACGCTGAAGTTCACGCCTGTTATCGTAAATGAAGATAATGAAGAAATCAAGCAGCAATCTCGATACATTCCTATTGAGGATGTTGCGGAACTGTATGCCTTTGGAAGTCTGCGGGCAAATAGTGCTTTGTTCAACTTTCTGGGGCAGAAAGGTATTCCTGTCCACTTCTTCGACTATTATGAGAACTATACCGGAAGCTTCATGCCAAGGGAAAGTCTTCTTTCTGGCAAGGCATTGTTGGCACAAACATCTGCGTACCAAAACAAGAAGAAAAGGGTAGAATTAGCACGAAAATTCATTCAGGGAGCAGCTTGGAATATGGTTATGAACCTCAACTATTATAATCGTAGAGGAAAAGATCTGCAAGATATTATCGATACCATAAAGAGATTGAGTAATACTTTGCCAGATGCAAAGGCTGTAGATGAGATAATGGGAATTGAGGGAAATATTCGACAAGCTTATTATGTTGCATTCGATATCATTATTGATGATTTCAACATGGGGTCAAGAACCAAGCAACCGCCGGAGAACGAGGTAAATGCTCTCATTTCTTTTGGCAACATGATGTGCTATACCGAAACTCTCCGAGCTGTTCATCAAACTCAGCTCAATCCAACGATAAGCTTTCTGCATACTCCGAGAGAAAGGCGTTTTTCGTTATGTCTGGATATATCCGAGATCTTCAAACCTATTATCGTGGATAGAGTCATCTTCAAGGTACTCAATAAGCATGCTTTAAGCACCAGTCATTTTGATAAGAAACTCAACAAATGTCTTTTGAACGAAAAGGGAAAGAAGATTTTTGTAAAGGCCATGGAAGAGCGTTATGATGAGACTTTCCGTCATCGTTCTTTAGAACGTAATGTAAGCTATAAGCAACTTATAAAACTTGAATGCTATAAGCTACTGAAAGATATTTTGGGAATAGAAGAATATAAACCTTTTAAAATGTATTGGTGATATGTATGTGATTATAGTTTATGATGTAGGTGAGAAGCGAGTAGGCAAAATGTTGAAGCTTTGCCGCCAATATTTGTGTTGGATTCAGAACTCAGTTTTGGAGGGAGAATTATCTGAAGCTAAACTTCGGGAATTGCAAATGAAGATGAAAGCTATCATTGATGAATCCGAGGATAGTGTCATTGTTTTCACCAATAAAATGGGGTATAATATGAACAAACAGATTCTTGGAAAAGAAAGAATGTCTACCGATAATTTCTTATAAAGAGTTGTTGATGTGGTTCTATTTTGCTGTTTTGAGTTCGGCAAAACCTCCAAAAGTGTTTTTTGACTTATTGAAACCTCCATAAATAGGAAGGTTGTCGTAAGGCTGCAGAAAAAATATCTTTAGGCATCGACATTTTTCTGAAGATTTTTTTGTATCTTTGCACTCGCAAGCCCATAGATTTTGCGGGCATCTACGCCTAAGATTCAACGGGTTCTAATCGTACCTTTATGGAATTGAAATGTAACAAAAACATCTACCTTTACTACCGGATCACTTTCAAGTTCTAATCGTACCTTTATGGAATTGAAATGACGGAAGGAACGTTTAAAGATAAGAGGGGCGGATGTGTTCTAATCGTACCTTTATGGAATTGAAATTTGTTAATATTGACGCTACCATCAGAAGAGCAGACCGTTCTAATCGTACCTTTATGGAATTGAAATATCTGTCCGCTCGTAGCCTTAATATTGCCCTCAAGTTCTAATCGTACCTTTATGGAATTGAAATTGGGACCCGCCCTTGCAAGGCTCTCGGACACCGCGTTCTAATCGTACCTTTATGGAATTGAAATTCCTTACCGAATGCAAGCACAGGGACAGATTCCTGTTCTAATCGTACCTTTATGGAATTGAAATGTAAGGTTCACGTCTGTCTTGCTATAAGCCTTGGTGGTTCTAATCGTACCTTTATGGAATTGAAATACTGTATTTCCTTATACTTCTGAACTGCCAAGGCAGTTCTAATCGTACCTTTATGGAATTGAAATTCAGAAGCAGATAGCCTCCGAGAAGGAGGAATGAGAGTTCTAATCGTACCTTTATGGAATTGAAATAAGAAAAGAGAGGGAGATTTTTATCATCATAAGTAAGTTCTAATCGTACCTTTATGGAATTGAAATTGTGAATGAAAAGTAAATTAACTAATAAACAGTTAGTAAGTTCTAATCGTACCTTTATGGAATTGAAATATGTGCGGGGGCGTAGGGGGTTGACTTCCGCTAGGTTCTAATCGTACCTTTATGGAATTGAAATCTTATAAAATAGGTGAATTTGTAGCAGTAGCCCAAAGTTCTAATCGTACCTTTATGGAATTGAAATACTGGCTACGCTCAAGCGCTGTGATGGTTGTATCTGCGTTCTAATCGTACCTTTATGGAATTGAAATGTAGGATCATCCGTCCATCCCAATGTGGTAGGAACGTTCTAATCGTACCTTTATGGAATTGAAATTGATGAGGATGGTCGATAGTATCGTAACCACATACGGGTTCTAATCGTACCTTTATGGAATTGAAATACCGAATCTGTATCAAACAGAACTCTTAATGTTTCATGTTCTAATCGTACCTTTATGGAATTGAAATCAAGGAACAAGATAAGGGAAACCACAACCATCTCTCAGTTCTAATCGTACCTTTATGGAATTGAAATAAGGAACCGAAAGGCTAGTGTTTTTCATAAGTATTGGTTCTAATCGTACCTTTATGGAATTGAAATTTTTGCGTGCTGCTCGTGTTTGTGGTCTTTCTCCTGTTCTAATCGTACCTTTATGGAATTGAAATTTCCACAAGTCCTTCAGCCACTCAACCTTGTTCTGTTCTAATCGTACCTTTATGGAATTGAAATTCGTATGGGAAGTTGGATGATACGATATGCAGCGGTTCTAATCGTACCTTTATGGAATTGAAATTGGATTTGCCCGAACCGCCACTAGCCTGTTTCTCGTCGTTCTAATCGTACCTTTATGGAATTGAAATATGGTAGGAGAGCTTATCAAGCTCAACAAACTAGAGGTTCTAATCGTACCTTTATGGAATTGAAATTGGGACCCGCCCTTGCAAGGCTCTCGGACACCGCGTTCTAATCGTACCTTTATGGAATTGAAATCTAACAAGTTCTACGCTATGCGAGAGACAGACATCGGGTTCTAATCGTACCTTTATGGAATTGAAATATGTGCGGGGGCGTAGGGGGGCGTCCGCTAGGCGAGTTCCAATCGTACCTTTATGGAATTGAAATTCGTCAACACGAAAATCCTCTGTTTACTCCTACTTTTATGATTCTTCTTCCATCATCAGCAAAGAAATTGGCAAAAGCGGGCTGTTTTTCTTTATTTAACTCTGAAATAGAGTGGAATATCAGAGAAAATCTATAAATTTGCATCCAAATACAATATTAGGTAAAGAATGGAAGATAGAGAACTGCTGCTGAAAAGTGACCCAGAGTTTGACCGCCTCGCCTTTACGGTGTTGGCTATCGAGGCTTCGGCACAAAAATGGGTATATCGCCGTCTGAAATGAGAAAGCGATTGGATTAAGTTGGGACTAATAAATGAGGCTGTGGCCCATTATTCCCCATAAGATAAAAGTCGCCATAGACTTGTGGCGCAGTCAACCACTATGGTTGTACTTCATAACAAATAAAATCATTTTAAAGCCCTGGTGCGAGACGCATCGGGGCTTTTGGGAGTCAAGTCCTACAGCTTGATGCCGTATTTCCTGATGCCTTCTCCCATCATGACCCTTGCTGCGAGCCTTGCAGAATGAAAAGGCACTGTTGCGCAGACACTGTGCCTCCTTCATAATCCACATGTTCTCATACTCCAGTTTCACAAGCATGGCACTGAGTGTAGGCTGCGAAATCTGACAAGCCTCTGCCGCCCTCGCAAAATTGCGAAAGCGGTTGAGTGCCACAATGTATTTCAGTTGCTGTAAATTCATATCGTTATTCTGTTTATATCATCAGTCAAATACAGGGCTTATCTTGCCTTGAACGTGCTCGCTTTGCGCCTTGTATTTTGCCATTGCCTTCTACTTATCGGTTAGTTTATCCAATTGTTCTTCCAACAGTTCTGCCGCATCCGCTACGCAGAGTGGGCATTCTCTGAGTATCTTACCTGTACCCACACCTTTGAGAAGCTTACATTGGGTAGCTCCGTTGCGCTGCTGGAATTGAGTCATAATCTGTCGCATCGCCTTGACAGACTTAGCCTTATCCTTTGTGGCAAGCCCCAATACCACTCCAGCTCCTACTAGGGCGCCGCAGGTTCCTTCCATATTACCCATTCCTGCCGCAAAGGCATTGCCCACATTTCTAAGTGTCTCTTCGTCCATACCCGTATAATCATAATAGGTACAAACCACTGCCTGGGTGCAGTTGTGTGATCCACAACGCTTCTTTTCTGCTGCTATTTCTTTTCTTGTTTCCATCATTATTCTTGTTTCGTTTAAAATTCTGGTGCAAAGTTACGGTTTTTATGATAGATAAACGAAAGTTATCAGCTATATTATTATAGACATTTTCTATTAATGGCTTTTTTGCCATTGCGTGGCATTAGGTGGCAATAGGTGGCAATAAAAAATGCCCTTATTGCCACGCTTAAATGATTAAATACCAAATGGTTATCTAATTGCGTGGCAATAGTGGCATTATATTAGGAAAAACTTTTCCTGATTATAAGCTTTCTTCTTTTACTAATAAATGTTATAATCCATGCATTCCTTCCCCAAATCATTTGCTCTCTCTGGAATTTACTGTAACTTTGCAGTAAGTATCTGATAAAAAATTAAAAGTGCTATTTATAATAAGGTATAGATTATGCAATACAAGAATATCATATTCGATTTAGGTAATGTCTTGGTGAAACTCAATCCGGAAGGATGTATTGGGGCTTTCAAGGCGATAGGAATGGGGGAGTTGGTTGATTCAAATCCTCAGAGTGAGGGGATGAAGCTGATGAGCAAACTGGGTGTGGGAATGATTACCACCGAAGTGTTCTGTGATGCAGCCCGCGAGTTGACAGGAGCTGATGTGACGAATGAAGACATCATCGATGCTGCCAACAAGATGCTGGTGGAGATTCCTGATTACAAAAAGGAGCGACTCCTGCTGTTGAAGAAGGCTGGCTATCGCCTCTTCCTCTTGAGCAATACCATTGATGTGCATTGGGATTATTGCGTGGAGCATCTCTTCCTTTATCAGAACCATGGGGTAGAGGATTATTTCGAGCACTGTTTCCTCTCTCAGCGAATGCATCTGGCAAAACCTGATGCCCGCATCTATGAGGAGGTAATCAGGCAGGCGAACATCCATCCCGACGAAACTCTTTTCATCGATGATCTGAAGGAAAACTGTGAGGCTGCCGAGAGGTTGGGCATCCATACTTTCCAGAACGTGAAGTTGGATGATTGGCTTGCACTTCGATTCTGACGGGTATGTCAGAATCGCACACCTTTATTAATCCTTTCTGAATATCTTATCCACAACTACGGCAATGGCGCCATCGCCCGTTACATTGCAGGCGGTTCCGAAACTGTCCATCGCAATATAGAGGGCTATCATAAGCGCCTGCATATCAGCATTGAAACCTAAAACTGAGGCTAGTGGACCGAGCGCTGCCATCACGGCTCCTCCCGGAACTCCCGGAGCTGCTACCATACAGATGGCGAGCACGAAGATGAAATTGAGAAAGAGAGGGAGATTGCACGGCATACCATTGATGAGACAGATGGTGAGTGCACAGCAGGTGAGCTTCATCATCGAACCCGATAGATGGATGGTGGCACAGAGCGGAATGGTGAAGCCAGCAATGCCATCGGTGACGCCGTTTTTCAAGGTCTGCTTCAATGTTACCGGGATGGTGGCTGCCGATGAAGAGGTGCCGAGAGCCGTAAAGTAGGCAGGCAACATGTTGAGCAGCAGCTTGAACGGATTCTTATGAGTCAATCCGCCAGCCAGCAGATATTCGTAAAGTAATATCACGATATGGAGCACGAGAATGACGAGGATAATCTGAGCGAAGACGAGCAGAATATGGTAGGCTTCACCAGAGAAAGTCATGTTCAGGAAAATGCCGAAGATGTAAAGGGGCAGGAGGGGGATGATGACTTTGGCGATGACGCCAGACACTATTTCCTTGAATTCCTGGAAGATGTTCTTCATGGTGCGGCTGCCTTTATGGGCAATGCCCAATCCAGCTATGAACGAGAACACAAGGGCACTCATCACATCTACCATGGCAGGTATCTTGATTTCGAAGAAGGGTTTGAGATCTTCTACCTTATCAACTGCCACATGGGCTGAGTTGGCAATCATGTGCGGGAAGAGTGCCGAGCCGGTGCCATAGGCTAGCAGACCTGCCAGGATGGTGTCGGCAAAGGCGATGCCCACGGTGGCAAGGAGGAGCTTTCCTGCTCCATGACCGATATCGGCAATGGCAGGTGTTACGAGACCGATGATGATGAGCGGTATCATGAAACCGAGGAATTGGCTGAAGATTCCATTGAAGGTGAGAAACAATCTGACGGTTGCTTCATTGAAGAAATTGCCGAGAACTACACCCAATAGGATGGCAACGATGATTCTTGCCAATAGTGGCATTTTGATTCTTTTCATATCTGTAGTTTTGCTTTTTGTTTGCAAAGGTACGGCTTTTCTTACTATTTTCCAAGCTTTTGCTCAATAAAAAGCCTATCTCAATAAAAAACATCTCAAAGAAAAAGCTCTTCTCAACAAAAAACGCCCTCCTGCCTCTCAGCAGAAGGGCGCCAACCTTTTTTTTCTTGTACAATGTATGAATTCAGATACTATCTGTTTTTTTACAGATTGTCTTTCTCGATATCCTTGAAGTACTTGTATGTGCTGACCTTCAATTCGTCAGTAGCACTCTCATCGCAAACGATGATGCCGTGCTTGTGAGTCTGCAAAGCACTGATGGTCCAAGCCTGTGTAACAGGACCCTCGATAGCAGCCTGGAGAGCACGAGCCTTGCTGTGACCGTTGCAGAGAATCATTACTTCCTTAGCAGCCATCACTGTACCTACACCAACGGTGAGTGCTGTGCTAGGAACCTTGTTCATATCGCCGTCGAAGAAACGGGAGTTAGCGATACGGGTATCAGTTGTCAAAGTCTTCACACGGGTAAGAGAGTTGAGTGAAGAGAATGGCTCGTTGAACGCAATGTGACCGTCAGGACCGATACCACCGATGAAGAGGTCGATGCCGCCAGCCTCAGCAATCATCTGCTCATAGTGTGCACACTCTTCCTCCAGGTTCTCAGCGTTACCGTTCAGGATGTGGATATTCTCCTTAGGACAGTCGATGTGATCGAAGAGGTTGCGAGCCATGAATGAATGGTAGCTCTCAGGGTGAGACTCAGGAAGACCTACGTATTCGTCCATATTGAAGGTAAGTACATGCTTGAAAGAAACCTCGCCAGCCTTTACTGCCTTAACAATTTCAGCATACATACCCATTGGTGATGAACCAGTAGGCAAACCCAAAACAAATGGTTTCTCTGCTGTTGGGTGGAAAGCATTGATAGTCTCCACAACGTGACGAGCTGCCCAACGTGACAACTCATCGTAATTCTTTTCGATAATTACGCGCATAGTTGTTTAAATTTTTTGGTTGTTGATTTTTGCTATGTCAATAACCGATTAATAATATTATTAATGAATAGTTGAAATATCTGATTACTTTAGAAATGTCCCAGCAGTATCTTGCTCCTAGCCATGAGGCAGGCACCTATGAGAGCAGCCTGGTCTTTGAGGAGTGAAGTTGCGATTTGAGAGTCTTCACTTACCATGTTGAGTGAGAACTTCTTGATTCCCATGCAGATAGGTTGGGTGAGATATTCTCCTGTTACAGACAGGTCTCCTCCGATGACAAGCATCTCCGGATTGAAGGTATTGATGATTCCAGCGAGATTGGTACCCAGCTCCACAGCCATCCTTTGCAGCGATTCGATGCTGAGTACGTCTTCCTTCTGGATGGCGTCAAGTATGTCCTGGAGGGTGAGTTCCTGGTGCTGTTTCATCACCTTGTCGGTGAGCACGGAGGTTCCTCCTTCCTGCAGTTTCTGGTTCATCTTGCGGAGCAGTGCAGAGCCTGATGTTTCAGTTTCCATGCATCCTGTTTTTCCGCAATGGCAGATGATGTCATTATTATAGATGTGCATGTGACCGATTTCTCCCGAGAAGCCCGACTTGCCCTGGTATAGTTTGCCGTCGATGATGATTCCGATTCCGATGCCCCAGCTCACATTGACGAAGATTACGTTCTTGATTCCCTTGCAAACTCCCTTGAGACTTTCTCCGTATGTCATGCATCGGGTGTCGTTGTCAATACAGAAAGGAAGTCCGAGTTTTTCAGACATTACCTCAGCCAAAGGTTTTCCTAGGCAGGAGAAGTAATTATAGGCACAGCCTATTTCCGGATTCACTCGTCCTCCAATGCTCATGCAGGCATTCTTGATCTGGCTTTTGTCAATGCCCGATTTTTCAATAAAGCTGTTGATGGATTTAATGAAGGTTTCGAAGCATTCCAAGTTGTCTTTATAGTCAAAGTCAATCTTTACCGGGTCTGCAATCATATTGCCGCAGAAGTCGCAGATGCCGAAAGTGAGATTATCTTTTCCGGTATCTATTACAAGAAAATATCCTGAGGTAGCGATAAGGTCGTATATCTTAGGCGCTCTCTTAGAATAGTTGTCTCTTTTGCCTGTCGTTTGCACCAACCCGATTTCGATGAGTTCGTTCAGTGTCTTGGTTGTATATGGAACGCTGACTCCCAGATTCTTGGACAATTCAGCGATAGTTTGCCCACCATGTTCGATGAACTGATAGAGAAGGGCAGACATTGACGCAGACCATTTTGTATGATTGATGATGTCTTTTAACATATAGAGATCTCTTAATTAATTATTTTATGCTGCAAAGTTAAATAAATAAATTCATTTTATTAATATTTCTGAGTTAATTAATCTAAATATTTTAAAGAAAATGATATTTTAGTCTTTTTCTTGCTGTTTTTACCTTGTTTTCGA
>ULQB01030404.1_pt1 | contig 13333 bp, 8 predicted proteins | sample 1954041 | NCBI WGS metagenome assembly ULQB01 (sample SAMEA4835644, study PRJEB28245) | human gut metagenome | biome: gut microbiome; material: fecal sample | place: Denmark | collected 2008 | reverse complement strand
GGCAAAGGTTGTGTATGGTGCGCTGGGCAAGCCGATGTCTAAGTAGGAGGCTTGTGCCTGATATAAAAAATATGTACTTAAAATTATCTACAACTTTATAAAATAAAAAAGAAAATGGGATTATTAACAGGTAAGACTGCGCTTATTACAGGTGCAGCGCGCGGTATCGGTAAGGCTATCGCGCTGAAGTTTGCTGAAGAGGGCGCTAACGTAGCCTTCACAGACCTTGTTATTGACGAGAACGGAAAAGCCACAGAGGCCGAGATAGCTGCTAAGGGCGTTAAGGCTAAGGGATATGCCAGCAATGCTGCTGACTTCGCTCAGACAGAAGAGGTTGTTAAGTTGGTGAAAGAGGATTTCGGCTCAATAGACATCCTCGTTAACAATGCCGGAATAACAAAGGACGGACTGATGTTGCGTATGACTGAGGCACAGTGGGATGCAGTTATCGCTGTCAACCTTAAGAGTGCGTTCAACTTCATACACGCTTGTGTTCCTGTAATGATGCGCCAGCGTAAAGGTTCTATCATCAACATGGCATCTGTAGTAGGTGTTCACGGTAATGCCGGCCAGGCTAACTATGCTGCTTCAAAGGCAGGTCTTATTGCTTTGGCAAAGAGCATCGCACAGGAGATGGGTCCTAAGGGCATCCGCGCCAACGCCATTGCTCCGGGCTTTATCGACACAGCCATGACTCAGGCTCTGTCTGACGAGGTTCGCAAGGAGTGGGCTGCAAAGATTCCTCTGCGCCGCGGCGGTACAGTTGACGACATCGCAGCCTGCGCTACATTCTTGGCTTCAGACATGTCAAGCTACATCTCTGGCCAGGTTATCCAGGTTGACGGTGGTATGAACATGTAATAAATTATCAGTTTATACAGATTTGTGCAAAGAGAGAAGATTGCTACGAGAGTCTTCCCTCTTTGCTTTTGTTAAAACATTATCAGTCATATTATAAATACAGAATACAGACATGCAGGTTATATACGAGGACAATCACATCATCATTGTGAGCAAGCGCAGCGGTGAGATTGTGCAGGGCGACAAGACCGGCGACAGGACACTGGCCGATGATGTGAAGCAGTATATTAAAGAAAAATATGCAAAGCCGGGAAATGTGTTTCTCGGTGTTGTCCACAGGCTCGACCGCCCCGTTTGGGGACTTGTCGTGTTTGCCAAGACGTCGAAGGCCCTTTCGCGTCTTAATGACATGTTCAGAACAGGCGACGTTCATAAGACATACTGGGCGATAACCCAAAACTGTCCTGCAGAGCCTGAAGCTGTATTGACCGACTGGATTAGCCGCAACGAAAAGCAGAACAAGAGTTATGCCTACGACCATGAGGTGCCCGGCTCAAAGAAAGCCATGCTGCACTACAAGGTGATAGGCCGTTCGGACAATTATACGCTCGTTGAGGTTAATCTGATGACCGGACGCCACCATCAGATACGTTGCCAGTTGGCAAACATCGGATGTCCGATAAAAGGCGACCTTAAGTATGGCGCAAGGCGCAGCAATCCCGACGGAAGCATATCGCTTCTGGCACGCAAGATAGAGTTTGTGCATCCAGTGTCGAAGGAGAAGATATACGCCGAGGCACCGCTTCCTGACGACAGGTTGTGGCGCGAAATGCGTATGCTGTAACGTTATATTAGCCTCGTCAGGCATTTTTGTTGCCAAATAATTTCTTTTTTTCCGAAATATTTGCTTACTTTGCATGTATTACGGTTGGATACAATTTTTTACATGTGCCGATGAGGAAGACGTTGAAGTGGGCCGGTGTGATAGTGCTGACACCGGTTTTGCTGTTTATTACGCTTGCAGTGCTGCTTTACATCCCTGCTGTACAGAATTGGGCTGTAAAGCAGGTGGTTGCGTATGCCTCTGATAAAACCGGCATGGACATCACGGTAGACCGTGTGCGGCTTGAGTTTCCGCTTGACCTCGGCGTGCATGGCTTCCGCATGATTCAGCAGAACGACTCGCTGCCGCAGGTGAAAGACACTGTGGCTGACGTCAAGAAACTTGTTGTTGACATACAGCTTTGGCCGTTGTTGAAGAAGAAGGTGGAGATAGACGCCTTCGAGTTCAACGGACTTAAAGTGAATACGGCCGATTTTGTTCATGAAGCCCGCGTGAAGGGAAGCATCGACAGACTTTATCTGCGCAGCCACGGAATAGACTGGGGCAAGGAGACAATACTTGTCAATGAGGCCGAACTGAAAGATGCCTCTGTAAACGTGGAACTTAGTGATACGGTTCCGCCCGACACATCGAAGAGCAAAAACTATTGGAAAATAACCGTAGAGAAGCTTGATATAGCCAATACGGGAGTTGTAGTCCACATGCCCGGCGACACGCTTCAGGTAGGAGCCTATCTGGGTAAGGCTGAGGCGCGCAGCGGCTTCTTCGACCTTGGTACGAGCCTTTACAGGCTGAACAGCCTTAAGCTTGACGACAGTCGCGTAAACTATGACAACAATTTCAAGGTGCGCACAAAGGGACTAGACTATAATCATATAAGTCTGTCAGACTTAAACATCAGCATTGATTCATTCTATTATTGTGCGCCTAAGCTCGACATGATATTGCGTGCCTGCTCGTTTAAGGAGAAGAGCGGCATCACCGTCAATGACATCTCAGGTCCGTTTGCCATGGATTCTGTCAAGATATCCCTGCCTTCTTTCAGCCTGAAGACTCCCGACTCTTATCTGAAGGCCAATCTTATAATGGACCTTAATGCGTTCAGCGACAAGAATCCGGGCAAGCTGCAGCTTAGGGCTGACGGTGAGTTTGGCAAGCAGGACATCATGCGCTTCATGGGCAGTATGCCCACAGCGTTTATACGGCGTTGGCCTAATCAGCCGCTTTCGGTCAAGGCTGTCATATCCGGCAACATGAAATATCTTAAGTTTGCCGGACTAAACCTTAAGCTGCCTACGGCGTTCAATGTCAACGCACGTGGCTTTGCCGCAAACCTTAACGACGATAAGCGTCTGCGTGCAAATGTCAGTCTTGACGCCAGAACATATAATCTGAGTTTTGTTAAGGCGCTGGCTGCGAGCAGTGGAGGCTCGTTTAATATACCTGCGGGAATTGTTCTCAAGGGCGACTTTAAGGCCAACGGCAAGCAATATGCGGCAGATTTCATAGCCCGTGAGGGCGGAGGCAGTGTTAAGGCAAAGGCCGACTTTAATGCAGCAACCTTGGCTTATAAGGCTTCTGTTGCAGCCGATAATCTCCATCTGGGCCATTTCTTGCCGGGCAGCGGAATGGGCGATTTCACAGGCAGCATGAATGTTAAGGGCAACGGACTCGATTTCCTGTCGCACCGCACAGCCTTGCAGGCAAAGGCAGGCATAAGGAAGTTCAGCTATGGCAAGTATAATTTTGACGGAATTGATTTCGACGCTAACCTTAACAACGGCAAGGCGCATGCTTGCGTTAACAGTGCCAATCCGCTTATTAACGGTAATGTGAGGTTTGACGCATTCCTGAGCCGCAAGAAGATAATGTCATCGCTTAAGGCTGACTTGAATCATGCCGACTGGTATGGACTAGGAATAGTGAAGTCGCCGTTCACGACATCTTTCAACTGTGAGATAGATGCGTATACAGATCTTAAGACATTGCTGGGCGTGAAGGGTAATCTGAGGAATCTGGTCATGACCGACTCGGCAAGGACCTACCGTCCGGATAACCTTGAGATTGACATGATCACGAGCAGCGACACAACTCACTTTGCCGCATATTGTGGTGACTTCCGTCTGAGGTTCAACGGCAGCGGCGGATATAAGAAAGTGCTTAAGCAGAGCGGATTCTTCATGGATGAACTGTCTGCCGAACTTAAAAATAAGAAAATAGACATATCCGTGCTGAGGTCTAAGCTGCCTTTGGCCGATCTTTATCTCACAACAGGAAAGAATAATCCTCTTAGCAGGTTTATAGCTAATGCCGGCTATGTGTTCCAGGATGCAAGCATAGACATAAAGTCGTCGCCGCATACGGGACTAAATGGCAGCGTTCAGCTTCTTGAACTTCAGAAGAACACTCTGGTGCTCGATACCGTGCGCTTTAATATCGTGTCAGACTCTACGCAATGCTCTTACAACGGACAGGTGCGCAACAACAGCGACAACAAGCAGTATGTGTTCAATGCCTTGTTCGATGGATATGTGTTTGAGAAAGGTTCGGGCGTAAACTTCAAGGTGTATGATGCAAAAGACAGCCTCGGACTCAAGATGGGCATTGAAGCCTCGATGGAGGAAAACGGCATAAAGATGCACATGCTTACTGACGATCCGATTCTCGGATATAAGAAGTTTGAGGTTAACGAGAACAACTATATCTTCATGGGAACCGACCGGCGCATCATGGCAGACTTGCGCCTGAAGGCCGACGACGGAACGGGTATATATGCATATACTAACGACGAAAACACCGATGCGCTTCAGGACCTGACGATAGGACTTAACAAGTTTGATCTGTCGAAGCTGCTTACGGTTGTTCCGTATATGCCTCGCATAACCGGAATAATGAACGGCGACTTCCACTTGATACAGACAAAGGACGAGCTTTCTGTGTCATCGTCAGTAACTGTAGACAAGATGACATACGAGCGGACACGCATGGGCAACATCGGACTTGAGTTTGTCTATATGCCTCAGTCGGACGGAACCCACAGCGTTGACGGAATGCTCATGTGTAACGATAATCAGGTGGCAGACATTAGCGGATCGTATAAATCGGAAGGTGACGGACAACTGGATGTTACGATGAATATGTCTCGCCTGCCGATGCGTCTGCTCAACGGATTCATTCCTGACCGTATCATTCGTCTGAAAGGTTATGCCGACGGCTCTCTTGATGTTAAAGGCACGCTGTCGCATCCACGTGCCAATGGCGAGCTTACGTTGGATTCTTGTTATATGCGCAGTGCGCAGTATGGCATACGTATGCGTCTTAGCGAGGAGCCTATCCGTATCGTAGGAAGCAATCTGCTGTTCGAGAATTTCAAGATGTTTGCAAATAATGACAACCCGTTGATTCTCGACGGAAACATCGACTTCTCTGACGTTGCCAACATGTCTATGGATCTGCGCATGGCAGCCAAGAACTGTCAGATAATTGACGCCAAGGAAAACAGGCGCAGTGTGGCTTTCGGTAAGGCCTTTGTCGACTTTATCGGCACTATGCAGGGGCCGCTTAGCAATCTTAAACTATTAGGACGCCTAGATGTGCTCGGTTCTACCGACATGTCTTACATCCTGCGTGATTCGCCTTTGTCTACCGACAACCAGATGGACGAACTTGTTAAGTTTACAAGCTTCAGTGACACTACAGAGGCCGTTGTAACACATCAGCCGCTGTCGGGCTTCAGCATGGATCTCACGATGAATATTGCCCAAGGATCACACGTCATGTGCTATCTTAACGCCGACCATTCTAACTATATCGACCTTATGGGCGGCGGAAGCCTGCGCATGAAGTACGGCTTGACAGGCGACATCGTGTTGACCGGAAAATATACTCTCGACAATGGCGAGATGAAATATTCGTTGCCTATTATTCCTCTTAAGACGTTTACCATTCAGGACGGAAGCAATATTGAGTTTACCGGCGACCCGATGAACCCGAAGCTAAACATAACGGCCACGGAGAGAACAAAGGCAAGTGTGTCTAACGGCGGGGAGCAAGGGCGTACGGTTGAGTTCGACTGTGGCGTGGTTATAACCAAGACCCTTTCGGACATGGGACTTGAGTTTACGCTCGATGCGCCGGAGGATATGTCGCTGCATAACGAGCTGATGGCAATGAGCGTAGAGCAGCGCGGCCGACTTGCCGTTACGATGCTTACCACTGGCATGTATATAGCCGACGGCAACACCAGCGGATTCTCCATGAACAACGCGCTAAGTTCGTTCCTGCAGAGCGAGATTAACAATATTACGGGAAGTGCGTTGCGCACGCTCGACCTCAGTTTCGGTATGGACAATGCCACTGACGCCAGCGGAAACACCCACACAGACTATTCGTTCAAGTTTGCTAAGCGCTTCTGGAACAACAGAATGAAGATTGTAGTAGGCGGAAAAGTGTCAACGGGTGCCGATGTGGCTAATCAGAACGAGTCGTTCTTTGACAACGTGACGCTCGAATACCGCCTGAGCAACTCTTCAGACACTTATGTCAAGCTGTTCTATGACAACAATGCTTACGACTGGCTTGAAGGCACCACCCGCGAGTATGGCGTAGGTTTCATCTGGAGAAGAAGCCTGCAGCATTTTAAGGATATATTCAGTTTCAAGAAGAAGGACGCGATTATTCCGTTGCGCTCTGATACAATACCTGACAAGAAATGAGACTATCGGTAAAGAATATAATATATGTGGCCAGAAGGTCGTTTCCGTCGTTGCGCGTTTTTGCGCTTCGTGTGTGCCTGTTGGCTGCCGTTTCGGTGTTGCTGTGGTCGTGCTCAACCACCAGCGGCATACCGAAGGGCGACCAGTTGTTCATCGGACTGACAAAGATCGACTATCAGGACTATGAGAAAAGCGACCATTATGAGACAACTCGTGAGGAGGTAGAGGCTTCGTTGGCTACAGCTCCCAACGGCGCCTTGTTCGGCAGTTCGTATTATCGCACTCCGTTTCCTTACGGCTTGTGGATATGGAACGCATTTTCAGGCTCAAAGAACAAGATAGCACAATGGATGACCAAGACGTTTGGCAAGTCGCCCGTGCTCATGAGTCAGGTAAATCCTCAGCTCCGTGCCTCAGTGGCGCAGTCGGTGCTACGCAATCATGGCTATATGAACGGAACGGTAGAATATGAGATTGTGGAACAGAAGAATCCAAAGAAGCGCAAGATAGGATACACCGTAAAGTTCGGACCGCTGCTCACGGTGGACACACTTCAGTATGTGGGCTTTCCGGAGATGGCCGACACGCTGTTAGAGAAGACAAAGGATGAGGCCAAAATAAAGAGCGGTTCGCCTTTTGACGCCTCTGCTCTTGACGCAGAGCGCAACCGCATAGCCACTTTGTTCCGCAACAACGGCTATTATTATTATCAGCCGAGTTTCGCCTCTTATCTTGCCGACACAACCATCACGCCCGGCAAGGCCAGTCTGCGCCTGCAGATGGCCGACAATCTGCCGGAACTTGCCAAGCACAAATGGTATATAGGAAAAATCAGAATAGACATCCGCAAACAGTTTATGGAGGTGCTGAAAGACTCGTTCAGCCATCGCTATTTCACGGTCAGGTTCAACGGCCGCAAGCCGCCGATACGTCCGCGAATAATCTTGAGCGACCTGAAACTGCGTCCGCGCAAGCTTTTCAGATACGACGACTATTTGGAATCTTCAAACAAACTTAGCGGATCGGGGCAGTTCAGCTCGGTTGAGTTTGCGTTTACGCCGCGCGACACTACAGCAACATGCGACACGCTCGACCTTAACCTGTCGTGTACGTTCGGCAAGCCTTATGACTTTTATATAGAAACCAACTACACCAACAAGATAAACGGCCGCACCGGTCCCGAGCTTGTTATCGGTTTCACAAAGCGCAATGCCTTCCGTGGCGGCGAGAAGCTCGACATAAACCTTCACGGCTCTTACGAATGGCAGAAGGGCGGCAACGTCAGCGGCTCGTCGACAGACATGAACTCATACGAGTATGGTGCAGACGCATCAATAGAGTTTCCGCGCCTTATTGTCCCGTTCCTTAAGCATCGCCGCTATTTCACTACGCCTACCACATACGCCAAGATCGGTATGAACGTGATGAAGCGTCCTGATTACTTCAAGATGCACACCTTCTCTGCCGAATGGACCTATAAGTGGCAGCGTTCGGCTACGTGGCGCCATGAGTTCAGTCCGCTGACGCTGCAGTATCAGCGCCTTAACTACACCACGGCTAAATTCGACTCCATACTTCAGGAAAATCCGTATTTGCAGACATCAATGCAAAATACGTTTATCCCAAAGATGCGCTATATGCTCGCATATAGCAGCACTGTGAAACACCGCAACCCTGTTGTATGGCAGACCACCATCACGGAGTCTGGCAACATCTTGTCGCTTGCTTATATGGCTGCCGGAAACAAATGGGGCGAAGTGGGCAAGCAGCTGTTTAAGAATCCATACGCGCAGTTCCTCAAAATAGAAACCGACTTCAGCAAGATATGGCAGCTGGGGCAGAAGTCGCAGCTTGTGTGGCATATCAGTGCCGGAGTGATTTACACTTACGGCAACAGTCTGGCAGCTCCTTACAGCGAGCAGTTTTATGTGGGAGGAGCCAACAGCATAAGAGCCTTTGCGGTGAGAAGCATAGGTCCGGGAAGCTACACCACCAACGAGTCAAAACTGTCGTATCTCGACCAGACAGGCGACATAAAGCTGCAGCTTAACCTTGAGTATCGCTTTAATCTTTTCGGCAACCTTTACGGAGCAGCCTTTATAGATGCCGGCAATGTGTGGGCCCTGCGTGATGACGGTTATCGCGAGGGCGCCAAGTTCCAGTTTAAGAACGCCCTGAAGGAAATGGCTCTCGGCACGGGAGTAGGTCTGCGCTACGACCTCGACTTCCTCGTGTTGCGTCTCGACTGGGGTGTAGGTCTTCACGTGCCGTTCGATACGGGCAAGAGCGGATTCTATAACATTCCCAAGTTCAGCGACGGCCAGGCCATTCATATCGCCGTCGGCTATCCTTTCTGATGCAGTTTTTTGCTAACGTTATTTGCCGGACACAGTGTTAATGGCTGATTCTGTTGTGTCCGGCTCTGCTTGATTCTCCCGTAGGAAAAGCACAAATCTGCCGATTCTGTAAGGCGTACGGGGTCTGTGTTCCTGCGCTGCATTTTGGCCTTCTGCATGCAGAAGAGAAACAGCACTGATTTGCTGCGCCGGTTTGTCATAATGTTATGTATGGCATGATTTTACTTTCTTTGTGATTTTTGTTGGCGCTCTCATACTGCGTTATTTTGAAATTAAAATCATTCGGACGAAAATATGGGCAAAATACGTGTGCAGTTGCAATGTCTTGTGATATAAGACGTTATGCTTATATCCAAAATAATGTGCATCAATTTTTGTTCCGAAACGATATGAAAGACCTGCATTTTTGCCTAAAAACAGCCTTGTTTTGCGTTGCCAGATGTGCCGTTTTTGAGTAAAAACTCATAGGTTTACCATTAATTAACCTGCCGTTTGACTCTCTTTTGTAAATATGCTTTACCTGTTGGTGCTGAAATCATGCTCCGCTTTTTCTATTTCAGGCTGAATTTGTGATAAGGTCAAAGTGACACAATGCGCTGTTTTTTCTGTGTCTGCTTACAAACAGACTTTGTGGAACACGGCATGATAAGTTACGCCTTGTTTGTTTGCCAATGTTTTTTATGTCGAAAACGCCACGAAAAACGCCGCTTTTCATAAAAAATGAGTATATTTGCATTCTGTTATTTATGAACAATATCCTGACATAACTGTTTAACACGCATTGCCGGGACATAAAGTTAAACCTTAAAATAAAATTACGTACAATATGAAACCTGCATTATTATTGCTGGCAGCCGGAATGGGAAGCCGTTACGGTGGTTTGAAACAGCTCGACGGACTGGGTCCTAACGGCGAGACTATCATGGACTATTCTATTTATGATGCCATAAAGGCCGGATTTGGCAAGATCGTTTTTATTATCCGAAAAGATTTTGAAGACGATTTCCGCGAGAAGATTCTTAGCAAGTACGAAGGCCATGTGCCTGTTGAGCTTTGCTTCCAGAGTCTCGACAGTCTGCCTGAAGGCTTCAGCTGTCCTGAAGGCCGTGTAAAGCCGTGGGGTACAAACCATGCCGTTCTTATGGCAAAAGACGTTATCAAGGAGCCGTTCTGCGTGATCAACTGCGACGACTTCTACAACCGCGATGCATTCATGGTTATAGGCAAGTTCCTGTCTGAACTTCCTGAGGGCAGCCGCGGCAATTATGCCATGGTTGGTTTCCGCGTTGGCAACACTCTGTCTGACAACGGAACCGTGGCACGTGGCATCTGCTCAAAAGATGATGCCGGCAATCTGACCACTGTGGTTGAGCGCACTGAGATTATGCGCGTAAACGGTCCTGTATGCTACAAGGACGAGCAGGGCGAATGGGTGGCAGTTGAGGACAACACACCGGTGTCAATGAATATGTGGGGATTCACTCCCGATTATTTCGAGCACAGCGAGGCTTATTTCAAGGAGTTCCTCTCTGATCCGAAAAACATGGAGAACCTCAAGGCCGAGTTCTTTATTCCGCTTATGGTGAATAAGCTGATTAACGACAAGACAGCCACAGTGAAGGTGCTTGACACAACCAGCAAGTGGTTTGGCGTAACTTATTCTGCCGACCGTCAGGCTGTTGTAGACAAGATTCAGAGTCTTGTTGACGAAGGCGTTTATCCCAACAAACTTTTTTAAAACTGAATATTGCCACAAACAGCGGCGTTTAGCCGCTTTTCAATATGTTGCAGTGCAGGGCTCATGTTGTTATGCCCGTGCCTGAAACACATTCCTATTTTGATAAATAATGGACATTAACTTGCTTACAGCTGCGGAGACCGAAAGCCTCCGCAGCCTTATCCTCAGTTCAGACAATATTATTCTTTGCTGCCACCGCAGTCCCGACGGCGATGCTCTTGGCTCGCTGCTCGGCATGGCAGAGTTTTTGCGTCAGCAGGGCAAGGTGCCCGTGGCTGTCGTTCCCGATGCCTATCCCGACTTTTTGCAGTGGCTGCCGGGCACTGAGCGCATCATAAGATACGACAAGCATAAAAGCTTTGTCGACGGACTTTTGGCTTCGGCCGATCTTGTGTTCTGTCTCGACTTCAACACCTACTCACGTACAGACGACATGGCAGACACGCTGGCTGCCTCGCCAGCAAAGAAGGTTCTCGTTGACCATCATCTTAATCCCGACATCGACACAGAGTTGTGTGTGTCGCATCCTGAGGCATGCAGCACGTGCGAACTGGTTTTCCGCCTGATATGGCAGCTCGGCAGTTTCGACATGATGACGCGCAAGTGTGCCGTTCCGCTGTATTGCGGCATGATGACCGACACGGGCGGATTCACATACAACTCAACACGCCCCGAGATATTCTTCATTATAAGCCAGCTGCTTACCAAGGGCATCGATAAAGACAAAATCTACCGCAACGTTTACAACAACTACAGCGAGTGGCGCATGAGGCTCATAGGCTATGTGCTTAACGAGAAAATGGTGGTTATGCAGGATGAGCGTGCAGCCTATTTCGTACTGACGCGCGACGACCTTAAGCGCTTTCATTACATCAAGGGCGACGCCGAAGGACTGGTTAACATGCCCCTGCAGATAAAAGGCCTGAGGCTGAGCATATCGCTCAGGCAGGACACCGAGAAGGACAATCTTGTGTGGGTGAGCACACGCTCTGTGGATAACTTCCCGTGCAACAAGCTTGCAGAACAGTATTTCAACGGCGGCGGCCATCTAAACGCTGCAGGCGGACGCCTTGAATGCTCGGTTGAAGAGGCAGAGGCGCTGGTAAGGAAGGCCGTAACCGAATTCAAGTTCTGACATACGGCTTTTTTATCTGTCAAAAGGCAATATCCGCGTTAATTTGTCGAATATCAGTTAAAGTAGCATAATTATAAATTGCGATGTGGCGTAATTAGTGTATTTTTTGTAATTTTGCCAGTCGTACTTACATATTATAAAAAATAGAATGAGAAATTTAGCTTTGGCTTTCATAGCCTTTATCGCAGCCGTAACGGTTATAAGCTGTGATGATACAGAGACTTATGCAGAGCAGAAAGATAAGGAGCGTGCTGCAATTAGTAGATTTATTGCCGATTCGGCCATAACTGTCATAACTGAGTCGCAGTTTAAGGAGCAGGGATACAAGACCGATGTGAGCAAGAATGAGTTTGTGCTGATGCAGAATTCAGGAGTTTACATGCAGATTGTCAGAGAGGGATGCGGTGAGAAGATAAAGGAAGGCGAGACCACAACCGTGCTTTGCCGCTTCACCGAATATAACATTCTAACCGACTCTTTGCAGCTGACAAACGACATCCTCAGTTTTTCTTCTATTGTTGACAAGATGACCGTAACAAACAGCAGCGGATCGTTTACAGCGTCGTTTATCGACGGACAGAGCGTCATGGCCATGTTCTATGGCACAACGTCAGTTCCGTCAGGCTGGCTTGTTCCGTTGACTTATATAAAGGTTGGACGTCCTGAAAATGCAGGAGACGAGATTGCCAAGGTTAATCTTATCGTTCCGCACACACAGGGACATGCTTATGCTTCTTCGGGCGTTTATCCTTGCTATTACACGATAACTTACGAAAGGGGAAGATAAATAATGACACTTATTAAATCAATTTCAGGCATTCGCGGCACCATCGGCGGACATACGGGCGACACGCTCAATCCGCTTGACATCGTAAAGTTCGTAACCGCTTATGCCACATATATCCGCCGCAGCGGCAAGTCGTCAAGCGGCAAGATCGTAGTAGGACGCGATGCCCGTATATCAGGCGAAATGGTCAGAAGCGTTGTTTGCGGCACGTTGATGGGCGTTGGCTATGATGTAATCGACATCGGTCTTGCCACAACGCCTACCACAGAACTTGCTGTGCGCATGTCGGGTGCCGACGGCGGTATAATCATTACGGCAAGCCATAACCCGCGTCAGTGGAATGCCCTTAAGTTGCTCAACTGTGAGGGCGAGTTTCTCGACAAGGCTGCCGGCAACGAAGTGCTTGACATTGCAGAAAAGGAAGACTTTGAGTATGCCGATGTAGACACTCTCGGCCATTATATAAAAGACGACTCGTTCAACCGCCGCCACATCGACTCTGTGCTGGCTCTCAGCCTTGTAGATGTTGAGGCTGTAAAGAAGGCACATTTCCGCGTATGTGTTGATGCTATCAACAGCGTGGGAGGCATCATCCTGCCCGAATTGCTTGAGGCATTGGGCGTTGATTACGAAATACTTAACGGCGAACCTACTGGCGATTTTGCCCATAATCCGGAACCGTTGGAGAAGAATCTCGGCGGTATAATGGAGCGTATGCGCAGCGGCGAGTTCAGTCTTGGTATTGTTGTCGATCCTGATGTAGACCGTCTTGCGTTTATCTGTGAGGACGGACGTATGTTCGGCGAGGAATATACGCTTGTCAGCGTTGCCGACTATGTGCTCAGCCATACACCGGGCAACACCGTAAGCAACCTCAGCAGCACGCGTGCCCTGCGCGATGTAACCGAGAAACACGGCGGCTGCTACACTGCATCAGCTGTAGGCGAGGTAAACGT
>ULQB01052873.1_pt1 | contig 13421 bp, 8 predicted proteins | sample 1954041 | NCBI WGS metagenome assembly ULQB01 (sample SAMEA4835644, study PRJEB28245) | human gut metagenome | biome: gut microbiome; material: fecal sample | place: Denmark | collected 2008 | reverse complement strand
GTAGCCGATACGGACGCTATGGGGCTGCCGGAAGCAGTCGCCGGGCGTGACAAAAGCGCCGGTCCGGTGGTACATCTCCTTGCAGAATTCATAGGACGGCATATCAAAATCATAATAGACCAGTGCCGTGGTGCCCGCCTTGGGCTTGGTGTAGTAGAAATGCTTGTGGGAGGCCACCCACATATCCAGGATTGACAGATTCTCCCGAACAATGGTCTGGTTCCGCTTCAGCATCCTGTCGCTGTGTGCCAGAGCGATGGATGCCACCGCATCATCGAACATACCGCAGCTGATGAGGTTGTAATCCCGATGGGACAGAAAGGCCTTCCGTGCCGTCTCGTCACGGGTGGCGATCCAGCCCATGCGCAGCCCCGCCAGAGAGAATACCTTGGACATACTGCTGACAGATATACCCTTTTCGTACAGATCGGCAATGGAGGGGCACCAGTCATCGGTCTGGGTCAGGTGGCGGTATACCTCGTCGCAGAGGATATAGGCACCCACGCTGCGGGCAATATCCACGATCTGCTGTAATTGCGTCTCGCTCATCAGCGCGCCGGTGGGGTTATTGGGGTTGTTGATGCAGATCATTTTCGTCTCCGGCGTCACCAGCGCCTTCAGCTCCTCCAAATCGGGCAGGTAGTCGTTTTCCTGCTTGAGGTGCATGATGGCCACCTCCGCGCCAATGGCCTCGGGGATAGAGTAGAGCTGCTGGTAGGTAGGCATGATGCTGACCACCCGGTCGCCTGCAGAGATCAGGGAGCAGAATACATGGTGGTTCGCTCCCGCCGCACCGTGGGTAGGTACCACCTGCCGAGGCTGCACGGTCTTGTACAGCTTGCAGATGCCACTGCGCAGAGCGTCACTGCCTACGATGTCGCCATAGGTCAAGCGCTTGGCGCAGAAGTCCGTTAGAAACTGTGCCTTATCCTCACCTGTCAGGGCAAACAGCTCATCCAGCGACACGGAGTCCACACAGGTTTCCGCAATATTGAAGCGGGCACCCACTTCATATTCATTCATCCATTCTTCCACAGCAAAAGGTTCGATGTTCATGGTCTTTTCTCCTTTTCTTTTAAAAAAATAAAGACATCCATGACCAAATCTTATCCAGCAAATGCCGGAACACCTACGATTCGGTCACGAATGCCTTTGACCCCTCAGCCGGTGCCAAGGGAAGCAGTACAATATTCAGCTTGTCTTGCCTTATAGCACAGAGCATGTATAGCCGTGCTTGCCATTCTATCCTTGTTATACCACGCTTCTGCCCATTTTGCAAGAGGGAACGAAAGAAATTCGCACATTCGCAGATGCTGAGCCTGCCGGGCAGAGCTTTTCGGCCTCAGGCCTCCAGAAAGCGCCGGTACCCGCCTTCTTTTTTCCCTGCCGGATGTGCGGCGGGGCTATTGCGCGAAAGGGATTTGGGCTGTATAATTGGGAGGACGATTTTTGTAAAACGAGAGGTAAAAACGGTAATGAATATCATTAACGCGCTTGCACAAGAATTGAACGCAAACGAAAAATATGTAGAGAATGTGGTGCAGCTTTTGGATGAGGGAAACACCATCCCCTTTATCGCCCGCTACCGCAAGGAGCTCCACGGCGCCATGGACGACACCACCCTGCGCACCCTGGAGGAGCGGCTGCAGTATCTGCGCAATCTGGATGAGCGCCGGGAATCGGTGAAAAAATCCATCGCCGAGCAAGGAAAGCTCACCGACGAGCTGGCCGCCGCCATCGACAGTGCCAAGACCCTGGCGGAGGTGGAGGACCTCTACCGTCCCTATAAGCAAAAGCGCCGTACCCGGGCCACCGCAGCCCGGGAAAAGGGCCTGGAGCCCCTGGCCGCTCTGCTTTTTGCCCAGGAGCGAGACTGCCCCCGGCCGGAGGATGCCGCCCGGGACTTCCTTTCTCCGGAAAAGGGCGTGGACACCGTGGCCGATGCCCTCCAGGGCGCTTCGGACATCATTGCCGAGCAGATTTCCGATGACGCCGTGATCCGCAAGGCTCTGCGAGACCTGCTGGGTCGGCAGGGTCAGCTTGTGAGCTGTGCGGCAACGGAGGAGGACAGCGTGTACCGTCTGTACTACGATTTTACCCAATCCCTCTCCAAGCTCCAGGGGCACCAAATTTTGGCCATCAACCGGGGTGAGAAGGAGAATATGCTGAAGGTCTCCGTCACCCTGGACCGTGACCGGGCGCTGCCCCTGCTGCGTCGGGCGGTGGTGAAGCCCGGCTCCCCCGCTATGGAATTCATAAAGGCCGCCGCCGAGGACGCTTATGACCGCCTGCTCTTCCCCTCCTTAGAGCGGGAAGAGCGCTCTCGGCTGACGGAGCAGGCCACCGAGGGGGCCATCGGCCAGTTCGCCCTGAACCTGAAGCCGCTGCTGATGCAGCCGCCTGTAAAGGGCAAGGTCACCATGGGCCTGGACCCGGGCTACCGCATGGGCTGCAAGGTGGCCGTGGTGGACGAAACCGGCAAGGTGCTGGACACCACCGTGGTCTACCCCACCTACGGAGCCCGGCAGGAGCAGGAGGCCATCGCCACCCTGGCGAAGCTCATCGCCAAGGACGGAGTGGAAAACATCGCCATCGGCAACGGAACGGCCAGCCGGGAAACGGAGCAAATGGCCGTGAAGCTCATCCATCAGGTCAACGAGGCCGGGGCCCATGTCAGCTACATGATCGTATCCGAGGCCGGGGCCTCCGTGTATTCCGCCAGCAAGCTGGCTGCCGAGGAGTTTCCCCAGTTCGATGTAAATCTGCGCTCGGCGGTGTCCATTGCCCGGCGGCTGCAGGACCCCCTGGCCGAGCTGGTAAAAATCGACCCCAAGGCCATCGGTGTGGGTCAGTATCAGCATGATATGCCCGCCAAGCAGCTGGACGAGGCCCTGGGCGGCGTAGTGGAGGACTGTGTCAACGCCGTAGGCGTGGACATAAACACCGCCTCCCCCTCTCTGCTCCAGCGGGTGGCCGGGCTTAATGGCACTACGGCGAAAAATGTGGTGGCCTACCGGGAGGAAAACGGCCCCTTTACCTCCCGGGCCCAGATCAAGAAGGTTCCCAAGCTGGGGCCCAAGGCCTTCCAGCAGTGCGCCGGCTTTTTGCGGGTGCCGGAGAGCAAGAGCGTGCTGGATAACACCGCCGTACACCCGGAGAGCTACGACGCAGCCAAGGCGCTGCTGGAGCTGATGGGCTACACTCTGGCGGATGTCCGGGCGGAAAAGCTGGCGGATCTGCCCCAGCGGCTGAGGGCCTACGGAGAGGCAAAGGCCGCCGAGGCTGTGGGGGTGGGCATCCCCACCCTGCAGGACATCACCTCCGAGCTTCTGAAGCCCGGCCGGGATGTCCGGGAGGAGCTTCCCCAGCCCATTTTGCGCACCGATGTCATGGAGATGAAGGACTTAAAGCCCGGCATGGTCCTCAGCGGCACGGTCCGCAATGTCATTGATTTCGGTGCTTTTGTGGACATCGGCGTTCACCAGGACGGGCTGGTGCATATCTCGCAAATCTCCAATAAATTTATCAAGCACCCCTCGGAGGTGCTGTCGGTAGGCGATGTGGTAAAGGTGGTCGTATTGGATGTGGACGAGAAGAAAAAGCGCATCGGTCTGAGCATCAAGCAGGCAGCAGGCCGGGAATGATCCTGCGTCCCGGCTCTGTCAGCACCGTCTGCGTTTACCGCCGCAATACAGGCCGCCGGATACGCGCAGACCGCCGGAAGTCCATGTTTTTGACCGTTTATCTTACTTAGGAGGTGGCGTATGCCCCAAATCACGATCCATGACGCAGCGGGAGCGGTGTCGGTACGGAAGGTGCCCCGGGGCACGCTGCTGCTCCACGCCCTGGACAGCGGGGTAGAGGCCCCCTGCGGCGGCCATGGCCGCTGCGGCAAGTGCCGGGTGACGGTTCAGGGGGCGCTGTCCTCTCCCGACCCCCGGGAAACATCCCTGCTGGGGGCGGCGGCTCTCAGGCGCGGCGTTCGCCTGGCCTGCCTTACCACGGTGGAGGGCGACTGCACCGTGACCCTGGGCGCAGACCGGGCCGTTCAGGTCATCCGCAGCGACGGCACCATGCCCGTCTTTGCCCCGGAGCCCATTTTTGAAAAGTACGGCGCGGCGGTGGACATCGGCACCACCACCCTGGCCGCCCGGCTCTATGGCCGTACCGGGGCCCTTCTGGCCCAGGCGGCGGCCCCCAACCCCCAGCGTATCTACGGTGCCGATGTCATCACACGCACCGAAAAGTCTCTGGCTGGAGAGCGAGAGTCCCTGGCCCGGTGTATCCGGGACGGGATAGATTCCCTGCTGCGTCAGATGTCAGCTCAAGCCGGAATCCCCCCCGAAGCGGTGGACACCGTGGTTCTCACCGGCAACACCGCCATGCTGTATCTGCTCACCGCCCGGGATGTAGACTGCCTCTCCCACGCCCCCTTTCTTGCCGATGAGCTTTTCGGGCGGTACGCAGAGCCGGAGGAGCTAAGGCTCTCCGCAGCGCCCAAAGCCCGGCTGTACCTGCCCCGGTGTATTTCGGCCTTTGTGGGGGCGGACATCACCTCCGCTCTGGTAGCCAGCCAGATCTGCACCCGGCCCGCGAGCGCCCTCCTGGCAGACATCGGCACCAACGGCGAGCTGGCCCTGTGGCATAAGGGCCGTCTGCTGTGCTGCTCCACCGCCGCCGGCCCGGTCTTTGAGGGTGCCACCATCTCCCGGGGGATGCAGGCCGGCCCCGGCGCCATCCACCGGGTGACCTATGAAAACGGCAAAATTTCCTGCCGCACCATAGAAAACGCCCCTGCTGCCGGCATCTGCGGCAGCGGCCTCATCGATGCGGCGGCGGTTTTCCTCCGGGCGGGGATCATCGACGAAACCGGCGCCTTCACCGACGAGGAGGACGCCTATTCCCTGACGCCGGGGGTGTCCCTGACCCAGAAGGACATTCGTATGCTGCAGCTGGCCAAGAGCGCTATCTGCGCCGGGATGCTCACCCTGCTGGAGGCCGGGGGGCTGGGTGCCGAAGGCCCCGCCCGTCTCGTCATCGCCGGGGGCTTCGGCAGCTTCCTGGACCTCCACAGCGCCGCCTGTATCGGTCTCTATCCCCCCACCCTGGAGAGCCGCGCCCGGGCCATCGGCAATGCCGCCCTGGCAGGCGCGTCCATGATGCTCCTGCGGGGCCGGTACCGGCAGCAAGCCGCCGCCCTGGCCGAGCTGGCCGAAACGGTGGATTTGAGCGCAAGCTCTGTGTTCAGGGAAAACTATGTGGAGTGCATGGGATTTGAAACGCCATAAAAGATAAACTCCATGCCCGGCTCGGAAGCATGGGCATAGATCTCAAAACCGCTGAAAAAGGAAGTCCTTCCACATCCTCACAAGCCCACCGTCAAACCCCGGTGGGCTTTCGCTGTATTTTTATCCTTGCTTTTGTATTTCCGGTGCAGTAAAATATTTACAAATGTCTTTTTGCCCTTTTCCCCGGCCCCATCCCGCGGCCGCCGGGCAAATTTCCAGCCAGGAGGTCATCTATGGATTTGACATCTTTCAAGCACTCGGTCGCCGGCCGTATTGTGGCCGGTCTATGTGCCGTGTGCCTGCTGTCCGGTCTGCTCAGCGGCTGTGCAGCCCCGGCGGGCTCTGACTCTCCCAATGAGGATGCACTCCCTGTCATCACCGTGGGCAGCGACAACTATCCCCCCTTTAACTATCAGGACACCAGTGGCCATCCCACCGGCATTGATGTAGACCTTGCCGTAGAGGCCTTCCGCCGCATGGGTTACCGGGCCCAGTTCGTCACCATCGACTGGGAGGAGAAGAAGAATTTAGTGGAGATCGGCGCCATCGACTGTATCTGGGGCGGCTTTTCCATCAATGGCCGGGAGGACCAGTACCTTTGGACCCAGCCCTATATGTATAGCCGTCAGGTCGTCGCCGTGCGCAAGGACAGCGACATTTATTCCCTCAGTGACCTGGCGGGTAAGTGCATCGCCGTGCAGTCCACCACCAAGCCCGAGGAGCTGTTTCTCAGCCACACCGACCCCCGCATCCCGGCCCCGGACGAGGTTTTCTCTCTGCAAAACCGTGAGCTGCTGTACCCCTATCTCAGCAAGGGCTATGCCGATGCCATTGCCGCCCACGAGACCGCCATTTTGCAGTGCATGGCCGACTACGGTCTGGAGCTTCGCATCCTGGATGAGCCTCTTTTGGCCGTGGGCCTGGGGGTGGCCTTTGCCCGTTCGGATGACCGGGGTCTGGCGCAGGAGCTCTCCCGCACCTTTTCGCAGATGCGAGACGACGGCACCACGCAGCAGATTTTAGGCAAATATTTAGAGAATCCTCAGAAGTATATGGAGGCAAGCAGCTATGCAAACGATTGAGCCTACTAAGACCCATACCAAGCGCCGGGTCCTCCTGTGGCTGCTGGCCGGCGTGGTGCTGCTGGCCGCCGTGTTTGTTGCAACCGCTCAGGCAGACCTTTCCCACGCCCAGCAGAGCCTCTCCTCCGCCGCCGACTATGTCTGGAGCCAGTGCGCCCGCTACGACCGCATTGAGCTGGCTACCCAGACCAAGAGCCTCATGCGCGTTATCCAGAGCTGCAAGCAGTCGGCCTATGACCTGGGCACGGAGAGTGATCCTCCCTCCTCTGCCCTGCAAAGCTGCGTTGAGACTAACTATCTCTCCGGCATTCTCCTGCTGGATACCTCCGGCCGGGTGCTGTCGCAGTACCATGAACGCGGCCAAATGCCCGACGGCATCGGCGAAGCCCTCGCCTCCCCGGCCCTGCTGGACACCGCCGCCCATCCGGAAAAGCGCTACGCCATCCGTCTGGACTGCGCCGACGGCGGCAAGCTGGACCTGGCTGCCACAGCCCGCCCGGAGGGCGCCGGTATTGTGGTAGTCTATTACCAGACCCCCGCCGGGCATATTAACTCCTTCAATCTCTCCATTGCCTCCCTTCTCTCCGGCTATAAGACCGAGAATAACAGCACCGTCGTGGTGGTCCACGGCAAAACCATCATCGCCAGCAACGATGAGTCTCTCATCGGCTCCGAAACCGACGCCGTGCCCATTTTGCAGCAGCTCAGTCAGCAGTCCGGTAATAGGAGTCCGATGGGCATCCGCCAAACGGATACCGACCTGCAGTGCATAAAGCAGGACGGCTTCTCCCGGTACTTTGGGCTCATGCGCCCGGGCCGCAATTTTTATATTTACAATTTTGCATCGGAGAACAATGTGTTTTACTTTACGCCCCGCGCCATGATTTTTGCTCTGGTGCTTTACCTCATTGCTGTCGGCGCCGTCAACGGTCTCCGCCTGTGGGCCATCCAGCGCTACCGGGAAAAGCAGCTGGCCTCCCAGCAGGAGTACACCCGGCAGCTTCAGGAGAAAAACCGCCAGCTTAGCGCCGCCGTGGAGCAGGCCGACCGGGCCAACGCCGCCAAAACCAGCTTCCTCTCCCGCATGAGCCACGACATCCGCACCCCTCTCAACGGCATCATCGGTCTTTTGGAAATTAACGCCGCCCATCCGGACGATGCGGCGCTGGTAAGCGCCAACCGCAGTAAAATGCGCACCGCCGCAGACCATCTGCTCTCCCTTATCAATGACGTTCTGCAAATGAGCAAGCTGGAGAGCGGTCAGGTGATCCTCTCCCACGAGCCCCTGTCCCTAAGCCAGCTCGCCGCCGATGTGCTGGCCATCGTGAGCCAGCGGGCCAGCGACAGCGGCATTACCATGGAGTATACCTCCTCCCCCGATTCCCTGCCCGCAGACCGGGTCTACGGCAGCCCCGTCCACCTGCGTCAGATTTTCCTGAATATTTACAGCAACTGCATTAAGTATAATAAGCCCGGCGGCAAGATCTGCTCCCAGGTGGATTGTCTGTCCTCAGACAGCGACACCGTCACCTACCGCTGGACCATCTCCGACACCGGCATTGGCATGAGCCCGGACTTCCTCTCCCGCATTTTTGACCCCTTCACCCAGGAGCACTCCGATGCCCGCAGTGTTTACCAGGGCGCAGGCCTGGGTATGCCCATCGTGAAGAGCCTGATAGAGAAGATGCACGGCACCATTGAGATACACAGTCAGGAGGGTGTCGGTACCACCTTCCTTATTACCCTCCCCTTCCAGCCGGCCCCGGACTCCGATCCCCGGTCCCCGGTCGCCCCGGCCCTTGGCATCCGGGGCTATAAGCTGCTCCTGGCCGAGGATAACGAACTCAACGCCGATATTGCCCGAACTCTTTTGGAGGATGCCGGAGCCTCCATCACCGTCGTTGCCGATGGAAAGCAGGCCCTGGAGCGGTTCCGCCAAGACCCCCCGGGGACCTATGACGCTCTGCTCATGGACATGATGATGCCCGTGATGGACGGTCTTTCCGCCACCCGTGCCATCCGCGCTCTGGACAGGCCGGATGCGAAAACCATCCCCATCATCGCCACCACAGCCAATGCCTTCACCGACGATGCCGAAAAGTGTCTCCGCGCCGGCATGAATGCCCACCTCCCCAAGCCCCTGCAAATGCAGTCCGTCATAGAAACCCTCGTCCGCTGCTGCGGCTCCTGAAAAGCATCCCGCCGCCCGATAACCACAGCATTTCCTGTAATGTGTCATTGCGAAGCCAGTGCGCACACTGGCTGTGGCAATCCGTACCCCCGCCCCCTCGGCCCCCTTGCCTAAAGGGAGGCAATTTTCATCCGCCCCATCTTTCCGCCAAAAAACGCACCCGCTCCATGGGCAGGTGCGTTTTCTATTTTATCCCGACCCCCTCACAGGTCGATCTGTGCCCCGTTGTCGGCAAAGAGCTTTCGCACCCTCTGCTTCTGGGCCGGTGTCATGCGGTCCCTGTACTGCTGTGCCAGCGCCGCCGCCTGGGCTGTCTCGCCACCCTTAAAATAGTTGCTCATCGCCCTCTGCAGGCTCTGGGCCGCAGCCGAGCTGAGACTGGCCTTCTTCTCCTCCGCAGCCGCCGCCCCGGTGTTGGCCCGGACGCCGCCGGAGGCCTTCTGCTCGGCGTTTGCCATGCTGGTGTAGTGCTGCAGGCGCATCTTGTAGTCGTTGTACTCCGCCTGCCGCAGCGTTTCCGCCTCCTTGCCCGCCCGGTCGTAGTCCGCCTGCCAAGCCTCCTGCTCCTGCAGGTAGCGCTTGTAGTCCGCCTGCTCCCGCTGGCTCAGCCAGTCGTATTGGTCCGTCAGTCTCTGCCGGGATGCCTCATATTGCTGCCGGGCGCTCTGCTCCAGCTCCGGCATCAGCTCCGCCAGCTCCTGCATATAGCGCCCGTAGGCCTGCTGTGACGCTGTCTGGGCATAGCTGGAGGCGTAGCCCCCGGTGAGTCCCGAGGCCGTGCCCAGGGTGTCCTCCATCGCCTCTCGTCCCCGCCGGGCGTAGAGATGGGCATAGTTCAAATACTGTGCGTCCTGCCCGGCATCATAGGAAAAATCCTTGCCTCCGGTGATCTGCTCATACAGCCGTGCCAGCTCCTCCTCAAAGGACGACCGGTATTCCCCCGGCCGCACCGATTCCAGACTGTTTTGCACCTCCCGGGCCGCCTCCACAGCCTCCGAGGGCTTGAATCCCTCCTCCAGTCGGTGCAGCTTGTCGTAGGTCTCGTCCGACACCCCCGTCAGCACATCCTTCCCCGTGGTAGGACGGCTGGGCACAGTGGTCCTGTTCAGGCTCCCCCAGGTCTCATCCCCAACCACGCCGTCCACAGCCAGGTTGTTCTTGCGCTGGTAGTCCAGCACCGCGTTATAGGTGTTGCTGCCGAATACGCCGTCCTCATCCAGGCTGTAGCCGTTCCGGTTCAGCTTCTGCTGCAGATCCAGCACCGAGCTGCCCGTGTTTCCTCTCCAAAGCTTTGTTGCCATAGTCGCCCTCTCTTTCATTTCCACCTTGCGTTCACATGGTAATAGTAGGCCCGGTAGCCCGTCCCCGGGGTCCCATCCGGGTTCCTGTCATATACGGATACGCTGCCGTCTTCGTACAGCCCGCCGCAGGTAATGCTATTGGCCCGCGCCGCCCGGTTATCATCCGTGCCGTACCAATTCGTCACCGTCACGGTAGAATTTTCGGCATTGACAACAGCATGCGGCGCCGCCGGACTCCCGTGCCATCCGTCCTCCAGGGTGAAGCCCTGCTCCTTCCCCCAGTATTCCAAAATACCGCCGGCCCATTTCCGGTAAGTCCATATGCCGCTGACGCCCTGCTCTACGATGTAGTCCGCCGCCAGGTCTCCCAGCAGCTCCGCTTTCGTCCGGTAGCGTACCACGCCTCCCGGGTCCAGCACGGCGATCTTCTCCGCCGCCGCATTCAGGTCCGTGGCCCCGGTCAGCTTCAGATGCCAGTCCTCCGCCAGCTCCAGCAGGCCCTCCGTCTCCGCCGCCTTGCCGAAGGCGGCGCCCTTGCCGCCCTCCTTCAGGTGGAAGGCCACCTTCTCCGTGGGGATGTTCTCCTCATAGCGGGCGCTGTTTCCCAGGCTGTCCGTCAGCACCAGCAGGGCTATGTAGCTGCGGTCTGCGGAAATTTCCACATCCCCCGTCACCAGGCCCACGGCCCCTACCGTCAGGGTCTCCCCCGCGCCGTAGCCGCCACCCACGCTCTTCCAGTAGCCCTTCAGCGTCACGCTGTTCAGGCCCCCCAGCTCAGAGTACCGGGCCCGGGCCACCCCGGCAATGTGCGTCCCGCCGTCCGCCGCCGCGCCCTCTCCGTCCGAGCGAAACAGGTCCGCCCCCACCAGGGCAGGCGGAGCGTACTCCAGCAGCGCAATGTTGAAATCCTCCCAGGCCGTCAGCCCCCGGCTGTCCGCCACCGTGCAGCGCACCGTGGCGCCGGTGGTGGAAATAGTCTCTGTCCGGCAAGGATTCCCCGCCGTGGTCTTTCCCAGGTAGGTAATGGAGAATTTACTGACCCCGGCCCCCTGCCGGCAGGTGACCTTACTTGCGTCAAAGGTAACCTTGGCCTTGGAATACCCCTGCACCCAGGCAGCCATATTCTCCGCCGCCGTGCCGCTGTTGTCGTAGCTCACCGCCGCCCAGCCGCTCAAAACCGTCGGTTTCATGCTCCCGGGCACCGAGGCCGTAAAGGTCACCGATTTCGTCCCGATGCAGGTGCTGCCGCTGTAGGTCTCGCAGGTCAGTGTTCCCTTGCCGCTGGCCGCATTGGGAATCTGAGCCGCCAGGCTCTCCGGCACAAGCCAGTCATAGCCCGTGGTCACGCCGCTTGCAATGGTCTCCGCCGCCCCGCCGAACACATAGCGCAGGGTATGCGTAAAGCCACCGGACGCTCTGGGCAGGCTAATGTGCGCCGTCTCCCCTATAGTCACGCCGCCGATACCGGGTGTGGTGGCCCGGGGGATGGTGGGCAGGGCGAAGCTTCGGCTGGAGGCGTTGTAGTCCCCGTTTCCGTACAGCCACCCGGAGAAAGCCCCCACCACCAGGGTCTTGCTGCCGTCCCCGTCATGCTCCACCTCCAGGGTGCCGGAGCCGAAGGTGCGGTCCCTGTAGTCCGTAATGTCGGAGTATGTGCCTCCGGCGTACACCTCCACACCGCCTATCGTCACCGCCGACATTCGTATGGCATTGGTGTAGTACTGCTCCCCGGGGCTCAGGCCGCAGGACCAGGCGATGGTGGACTTGTTCGCCGCCGTGTCCTGCTCCTGCACCTCCCATTTCACCCAGAAATAGGACTTGTATTTCACATCCGTCTTGATAATCTCGCCCATGCTCTCACCCTCCGATCCACTTGAATTTCACGCCCCTGGTGAAGCTCACATCCCACCCGCCTGCGCCGGTGATGCGATTTGTGGCGATCTGGGCCACCGTCAGCTTACCGTTGGAGAAGTAGGCCGCCTCCTGGCCTCCGATGTAAAACGACAGCTTCTCCGTGGTCCACACGGACATATTGCTCCGCTTGTCTATAACATCAAAGACCCCCTGCTCCGTCTCCACCCCGGTCTGGGTGGTGCGGATGTCCTGGCCGATGGCAATGCCTATGATGGGCGTCACCCCGTCATAGTCCACGATGCCCTGGCGGATATACCCCTGCACATCGGTCTTGTAGGCGGAAAAGTCCGCGTCCACCTTGTCCACATCCGCCTGGATGTCCGCTGCAAACTTAAAATACCGGGTGATCTTGGTGGGGTCCTCCTCAATTTCCTGGCTGGTCTTTTCCAGATAGGTCCCGAAGTCCGACACCGCCACATATTCCCCCCGTAGCTCCGACTTCATCTGCTCCACCTGCCGGGACACCGTCTCCGCCGTTTTCACGATCAGGCTCTTCAGCCCCACCGCCGTGGCGGCTTTCTCCTCCCGGCCACCTACCTTCTGCGTCGGCTGCTGCCGGGCGGTCTGTCCCACCTCCAGCTGCTCCAGCGCCCGGTTCAGGGCCTGGGCCAGCTGAAAAAGGTAGGTATACTGCTGGCGTATCTGCTGCTGCAAAGTGCCCGTAGGCGCTCCCGGCATAGCCATTACGCTCACAGGCCGTCACTTCCCTTCTCATATAGGGCCGTCAGGGCATACAGGGTACACTGTCCGCTGCCTGTCAGCCGCAGCCGCAGCCTGCGGCACTGGCGGGGCCGAATGGCAATGGCCTGCTCCCGGATGCCGCCGCTGCCCACGACCTGCCCCTGGCGTATCCAGGTCTCCCCCTGGTCATAGCTGACCCAGGCCGTCACCGCCTGTCCCTTTTCCGGCCGCAGATAGAGAAATAGCTGCGTCAGTCTCTTGCGCTCCGGGGACTGCATTCCCATCTCCCCGGTCTCCACCTGCCAGGAAAAAGCCTCCTCTGCCTGGCCGCTCTGTCCGTGAAGGCTCCAGAGCCTTCCGTCCGTCCCCAGCGCATAAAGCTCTGTGCCCTTGCCGGCAAAGTCCACCGCCCGCAGCGCATCCTCTCGGTGCCAGAGCTGCCGGGCGCTGTCATACACCAGCAGCGACGGTTTTTCCTCCCGGTCCAAAGCGGAAAGGTAGTATTTCTCCTGCCAGCACCCGGCCACGCCGCCGTGATAGCGCTCTGCCCCCAGGGCCTGGGAAACACACACAGGCAGGCTCCCGTCAAAGGCCTGTACCCCGTCGCCGGAGAGGTAGTAAAGCACGCCGCCCACCACCTGCAGGCTCCTTGCGCTGCCCTTTTGCACGCCGCTGCACTCCGTGGTCACGATCTGATGGGCCCCGCTGCCGGAGGCATACACCCGCTCCATGCACCGTTCCTTAAAGAAAATAGGATTTCCCAGGTAGCTCACCGCCCCGGTGAACACGCCATCGGACCCTCTGGCGGCGGCGTAGCTGTCCGTAGCCAGTCCCGCAAAGCACCGCCAGTTCTTGCAGTCGCCCAGCTTGCTGGCGTATATTTCATTCACAGGCTTCCCGTCCACCATGCCGTACTTGCAGCCCCAGAGTCGGTTGCCGCTCTGGACCACATAGTCCATCTCCG
>ULQB01065421.1_pt1 | contig 13531 bp, 10 predicted proteins | sample 1954041 | NCBI WGS metagenome assembly ULQB01 (sample SAMEA4835644, study PRJEB28245) | human gut metagenome | biome: gut microbiome; material: fecal sample | place: Denmark | collected 2008 | reverse complement strand
CCCCCAGCCACTCCCCATCCGAGGGTGACGATGCAGAAAATGTCGAGCACGATGTTGAGGATGGTGGAGAAAAGCAGAAACCAGAACGGGGTTTTGCTGTCGCCGAGAGCGCGGATTATGCTTGAGAGCAGATTGTAGTAGAACGTTGCCGGCACGCCGATAAACGTGATCAGCAGATACCAATAGGCGTCGCTAAAGATGTTTTCGGGAGTGCTCATCCATCGAAGGATGGCCGCGCACAGCAGGCTCGTCACCACGGCTATCGACACCGACAGCCATGCCGTCAGTTTCAGACTGCTGTAGACGTAGCGGCGCATTGACTCATAGTCGCGCGCTCCGAATTTCTGTGCCACCGGAATGCCGAATCCGCAGCAACAGCCGTTGCAGAAGCCAAGAATCAGAAAGATCACCGAACTGCTGGCGCCGACTGCTGCCAATGGGCTTATGCCCAAGAATTTGCCCACAATAGCCGCATCAATCAGCGAATATGTCTGCTGCAGCAGGTTGCCGAGCAGCAAGGGCATAGTGAATTTGAAAATGAGCGGCATCGTGGCACCGCTTGTCATTTCATTGCATTTTGCCATACTTATACCTACAAACCTAAAACTGGATGCAAAATTACTCAGAAATTTTCTATGGTTTTCTAAATGAAGTGCAATAAGTGCAAAAAAATGGGCGCATCTTAGCGGATGCACCCATTATGCTTATAAACGAGTCGGTTTAGTCGTAGATAAACGCCACGTTGTCGACGTATAGATTCTGACCGACAGTGCCCTCATAAGCCGTGCCGCAGCCGGCAGAGAACATCATGATGATGTGGGTTGGAGTTGCCAGCGGGCTGTCCCAACCAACCTCATGGATAGGCACGATTTTGCCCTTGCTGTTGCGCGCATAGTATGGACGGCTGCTGTCGACAAGGTTCATGTAGCTTTTATAGTAAGGCTGTCCGACGATGTTTCCGTAGTAGATGCGCAGACGGTGTCCGTTGACCCATCCGGTGCTTCTCGTGTAGCGTTCGCGACCTGTTCCCACGCGCTTTGCGTAGATGTTGCCGTTGGCGTCTTCCCATCGGCGCTGCAGCAACACGAAAACCTCGCATGCATTCTGCTTTTTGAGAACTTTCTTCTTTCCGAAACCGCTTGAATATATCATCTGTGCATTGGCAGGAATCTCCACTTTGTAGTCGTAGGTCAGATATTTAGGGCGTTTTGTGAACCTTACGTTCATGTCCAGTTTGCTGTATGGATTTTTGGTGCTGCTCACCGGCTCCACCATTGTGCCGAAGTAGATGCTTCCCGAAACCAATACGTCCATATTCACCACACCGAGTGCCTTCACCTTCTCCATGATTGTTGAAAGCTTCACGCATTTGTTTCCGGCAGCGCGCTGCGCTGGGAACACGGCGTTGCTGCCCTTCACCACGCCAGCTACTTTGGCATACACGTTTGACGTAGCCCAAGGCGAGCCTCCGAGGTTTCTGTAAGCCTTGTTGCCGTGGATTGCCTGTGTCGGGCCGATTTCGTATAATGTCTTGGATTTTCCGCCGATGATTGCGGACTCTTTGATGGTTCTTGTGACCCAATGCTCAAAGTCGCCGAATGCGACCTTCTCTTTAGTCTCGGCGAGCAGTCCGCTTGTGGCTACGAGCAAGCCTGCCGCCAATAAAAATATTCTCTTCATTGTTGATAAATAAATTTTCGGGGTCAAAATTAGTCATTTCCACTGAATTGTGAAAGCAGATGGGCAAAGAGTGTCGTGTCGAAGCCGAAACAGACACGTTTTTTGAACCAATAAGCCATTATTTTACCATAATTAAAAATAAAAGAGACCAATTGTTGGCTGTGTATTGATTTAATTGATATATTTGCGAACTATTTAATCACTTATAAACAACTGACCTATTATTCTATGAGAAAATCAGCATTTTCAAAGATTATGCTTCCTTTGCTGGCGCTGTTGTTGCTCTGCGCGCCCAAGGCAAAGGCGGAGGGCGAATATGCCTGGCCTGCAAATTACGACGGCGTGATGCTGCAGGGCTTTTATTGGGACTCTTACAAGGATTCTAAATGGACTGTGCTTAAGGCAAATGCCGCTGAACTGTCGTCTTATTTCAATTTGATCTGGGTGCCTAACGCAGGCAAATCGTCGGCAAATCCGTCGATGGGCTACGACCCTGTCTATTGGTTCAGCAACTTTAACTCTTCGTTTGGCAACGAGGCGGAGCTGCGCTCGATGATTTCCACATTCAAGCAGTTCGGCACCGGCATTATCGAAGACGTGGTGGTCAACCACCGCAACGGCGCTACCAACTGGTATGACTTCCCTGCAGAGACTTACAATGGAAAAACTTACAAATTCGGTCTTGACGCCATCTGCAAGAACGACGAGCTTGCCAACCAGACTGGTATGCCGCAGCCTACCGGCGCATACGACACCGGCGACAACTTTGACGGCTGCCGCGACCTTGACCACACAAATCCTGCAGTGCAGGAGGCGGTGAAGGCTTATCTCGACTTTCTGAAGAACGACCTCGGCTTCACGGGTTGGCGTTATGACATGGTGAAGGGCTACGGCGCTGAGTATACCAAAATCTACAACGAATCGGCAAAAGCATCATACAGCGTGGGTGAGTACTGGGACAACTACGACAAGACAACATCGTGGATTGACCGTACGGGCCGCACATCGGCTGCCTTCGACTTTGAGTTCAAGTGGGCGCTCAACGCCGCTTTCCCGGGAATGAACTTCTCAAAACTCGTGTGGAAGCGCAACGGCTCGCTCAACCAGCCTGCCGGAATTATCCATATGGACACTTACCAGCGTTATGCTGTCACTTTCGTCGACAACCACGATACTTACAAGGAGTCGGACAAAATGTTTACCGGCGACGTTGAGGCTGCCAATGCCTTCATGCTCTGCTCACCGGGAACCCCGTGCGTGTTCTACAAGCACTGGCTCGACAAAAAGAACGCCATCAAGAAACTCATCGCCATCCGCAAGTCGGTCGGCTTGACAAACCAATGCACTGTCAATGTGCTTGAGACAACCAATAACCGCTATGTGGCTGAGGTGACAGGCAATAACGGCAAGCTGCTCATCAAGATTGGACGTGGCTCTTATGACCCTTCGGCGAAAGGCTACTCTACATCGGACAAGGTGGCTGGCAACGCACTCTACTCCATCTGGACAAAGGTGGCTATCAAGAATCTTGAAAGCCAGGTGGCTCAACTGTCATTCTCGCCCGACGGCGGCACTTATGTCGGCGGCGTCAAGGTGACAATGGACGTGGCAAACGCAAAGGATTTCAACAATCCGGAGGTTGTCTACACTACCGACGGCTCAATCCCTTCGCTCACCAACGGCACACATGCGGCTCCTGGCACAACACTTGACATCTCTACCAACACCAAACTCAAGGCAGTGGTGGTGGCCGACGGCAAAGTCGTGTCGGGCGTCAAGGAGGCAAACTATATCACATCGATAGAGCCTGTTGAAATCTACGTTGAGAAGCCGGAGTCGTGGAATAGCATCAACATCTACGCGTGGGTTTCAGAGCAGATAACCAGCGCTTGGCCAGGCGATGCCATGACAGAGACAGCAACCGTTGACGGCAAGACAATGTATTACCACAATTTCGGAACACAGTATCCTGAAATCAGCATAATCTTCAACAACGGCACAGCGCAGACTGCCGACATCAGCGAAGTGGGCTACGGCAAGCACTATTTCCGTCTTAACAGCGACACTGGCAAAAGCATCTCGGTGACTGAGTTCAAGCCACAGAGCAGCGTTGCGTCAGTGACCGGCGGTGAGCTGGTAGTTTATCCCAACCCTGCCACCGACGTGATAAATGTGAAATCAGACAAGGGAGTAGCGTCGGTTGAGGTTTACACACTCAGCGGCGCAAAAGTGGCAGAGAGCGACACCGACGCAGTGAGCGTTGCCTCTCTCCAGAACGGAATGTATATCTACTCAGCTACATTTGCCGACGGCACGAAAGTCAGAGGCAAGTTCCTGAAAAAGTAATTTATAATTGCTTCTATAAGCTACACCAAAGGGCTGACACTTCTTGCGAGGTGTCAGCCCTTTATGTCTTTGTTTCCGGGAAAATGGAATAAGTGTGTTTTTTGAGGGTATTGAAAATAGAATAAGTGTATTTTTTGAGGGAGTCGAAAATGGAATAAGTGTGTTTTTTGAGGGTGTTTAAAATGGAATAAGTGTAGTTTTTGAGGGTGTTTAAAATGGAATAAGTGTAGTTTTTTGAGCTAAGGCGGACTTGAAATTCGCAGATTTTCAATGTGATTCCCGCAAGAAATCTCAAAACGGTGAGAAAGACGTCGATGTGAAGCAAAAAATAGATCAGCAATTTAAAGATTGGAAATCTGCCGGGCATGCGGGAATGTGGATAAAAAAAGGTAGTCAGCGAAGCTAACTACCTTCTGTTGTGTGGTCCCACTTGGGCTTGAACCAAGGACCCCCTGATTATGAGTCAGATGCTCTAACCAACTGAGCTATAGGACCTGCTGCGGCTTTATTGCCTGAAGCGAGTGCAAAGATACATCTAAGTTGCGGAAATTGCAAATGTATGGTGCTATTTTTTTTGCCGAAAATCTTGTTTAGGTCTTATTTTCGCTGTAATTTCGCCACGCTATGGAAGATTCTATTAAAATCAATAAAGTGTTGATTCGCAATCTTCAAATGGAGGATTACGAACAGCTGTCGCAGTCGTTCACGCGCGTATACGCCGACGGCAGCGATGTGTTTTGGACCCGTGGACAAATACAGAAATTGATCGACATTTTTCCGGAGGGTCAGATTGTAACGGTTGTCGACGACAAAATTGTGGGCTGCGCCCTGTCGCTGATTGTCGACTACAACCTTGTTAAAAACGACCACACTTATGCTCAGGTGACGGGCAACGAGACATTCAGCACCCACAATCCCAACGGCAATATTCTCTATGGCATAGAGGTGTTTATCCATCCGCAATACCGCGGACTGCGCCTCGCCCGCCGTATGTATGAATACCGCAAGGACTTGTGCGAGTCGCTGAACCTGAAAGCCATCATGTTTGGCGGACGCATACCGAACTATCATAAGTATGCCGACAAGCTGCGCCCGAAGGAATATATCACGAAGGTGCGTCAAAAAGAGATTTTCGACCCTGTGCTGACGTTCCAGCTGAGCAACGATTTCCACGTGCGCAAGGTGATGCGCAACTATCTGCCCAACGACGAGGAGTCGAAACACTATGCCTGCCTGTTGCAATGGGACAATATCTACTATCAGGCGCCGTCGCAGGATGTGGTGAGCAAGAAGACCACCGTGCGCGTGGGGCTGGTGCAATGGCAGATGCGCTCATACCGCACTATCGACGACCTTTTCGAACAGGTGGAGTTTTTCGTCGACGCGGTGTCGGGCTATCAAAGCGACTTTGTGTTGTTTCCTGAATACTTCAACGCTCCGCTGATGGCGCGGTTCAACGACGACAGCGAGGCGGAGGCAATCCGCGGACTGGCGCAGTACACCACCGAAATCCGCGACCGCTTCGTGAAACTTGCCATCAGCTACAACATCAACATCATCACCGGCTCGATGCCTCAGGTGAAAGAAGACGGACGCCTGTACAACGTGGGCTTCCTGTGCCGCCGCGACGGCTCGTATGAGTCGTATGAGAAGATTCATGTCACCCCCGACGAGATAAAGAGCTGGGGCTTGTGCGGAGGCAGCAAGATTCAGACGTTTGAAACCGACTGCGCGCGCATAGGCATCCTGATTTGCTACGATGTCGAGTTTCCCGAGCTGTCGCGTCTGATGGCCGACGAGGGAATGCAGATTCTCTTTGTGCCATTTCTCACCGACACTCAGAACGCATATTCACGCGTAAAGGTATGCGCGCATGCGCGAGCCATCGAAAACGAGTGCTACGTAGTGATTGCCGGCAGCGTGGGCAACCTTCCGAGAGTCCACAATATGGATATCCAGTATGCACAGTCGGGCGTGTTCACGCCTTGCGACTTTGAATTCCCCACCGACGGCACACGTGCAGAGGCTACGCCAAACACCGAGATGATTCTTGTCAGCGACGTAGACCTCGACCGGCTCAACCACCTCCACACCTACGGAAGCGTGAAGAATCTCAGAGACCGCCGCAACGACCTCTACGAAGTAAGGTTGAAGAAATAGCGTAGGCCACATATGACAAACCGGAGGCGCATCACCCAATAAGCGATGCGCCTCCGGCATTTCTTTATTCAAAAATCACGTCAGTCTTCCTCGGGGAAGAGCGATTTGCCATAGTCGCTCATAAATTCGCGCACCTCATGGATAGGCAGCGCCACTCTGATGTCGCCGGCAGCATAGCATGCAACGTCATACGGGTTGTAGAAGAACGTGATCAACGCCCCTTCAATGTAGAAGTTGCTCACAGTAGGCACCTTGTCGACAAGTAGACTTCCGGCATACTCCGGCTTCAGCTGAAGCTCGCGCATGATTGCAGTCTTCAACCCCTGCACGTCGGCAAACACGCGTCCCACGGTCAGCACCTGACCCTTCTCCACGTCGTAGTTGACATAGGTTGTCGCATAGTTGCCGTGAGCTCCGCCGAGGAATGCGTAGGAATACACGCTGTAGGTCACAAGACGCTTGCCTATGCTCGTAGGCGTAACCGTAAGTTGGGCGCTGTGGCGGTGCACAGTCTCCGACAGCTCCGGCAGTTTGTCAACGTCTTTTTGTGTGATGCCATTTTCTCCCTCAAAGCCAAGAGGCTCAGCAAGCATCGCCTCCAGCGATTCTTTGAGCGTGGCGCGCTTGCTTGTGCCGAAGGCTATCGAGAGGATGCTGTCCTGTAGTTCTTTCGGTTTCTTGCCTCCAAGCGTTTCAGGCCAGCATACAGAAACCGTTGTCTCTGTAAACACTTTTGCGTCCTTGCCATAAAAGTTCAGACTGTCGGGCAACGACAATTGCTTCTTGGCAACAACTTCTTCCGTGCGAAACATGCTTACGCTTTTGTCTGCTTCCGCGTCTTTATTTCCTGTCTTTCCGCAGCCGGCAAGTGTTAATGCCACTGCTGCCACCAATAATACTTTCTTCATATTTTTGATTGTTTTTGTTGATTCGTGACACAAAGTTATTATTTATAAACGAGCAAACACGTTTTTTTGTTTCATTCATCCCGAAATAAATTGTTTTTCAGCAATTTCTTGCTACCTTTGCGGTTCATTATCAACAAATAAATCATATATGAGAAATCTTCTGCTCACAATCGCGGCAGCCGTCACCGCTCTGTTTGCCAGCGCCGGCGCGCCAAATGGTTACTACAACGGAATCTCTGGACTGAAAGACGCAGCCCTGAAAAACAAACTATATGAAATTGTAAGCAAGCATTCGAAAAACAGCTACAACGGACTGTTCAAAGAATCGTTCTGCTATACCGACGTGCGGCCCGACGGAACGTGGTGGGACATGTATTCCAACATCAAGCGCTACGTGAGAAGCGGATGGCGCGGAATGAATCGTGAGCACAGTTTCCCGAAAAGCTGGTGGGGCGGCGATACGGAAGTGGGCGCATACACCGACTTGAACCACCTTTATCCTTCCGATGCCACCGCCAATTCAGCGAAATTGAACTATCCGCTCGGAGAGGTGTCGCCGTCGGGAATCACTTTCGACAACGATCTTGTGCTGGTGGGAAACCCTGTCAGCGGACAGGGCGGCGGCTCTAAATACGTGTTTGAGCCTGCCGATGAATACAAAGGCGACTTTGCCCGCACTTATTTCTATATGGTGACATGCTATCAGAACCTGGACTGGAAATACGAATATATGGCGCAAAAAGGTTCTTATCCGTCGATGCAGGGCTGGGCGGTGGAAATGCTCTTGAAGTGGCATCGACAGGACCCTGTGAGCGACAAGGAGCGCAACCGAAACGACGAGGTCTACAAGTTGCAGAGCAACCGCAACCCATTCATCGACTATCCTGACCTTGTGGAGTATATCTGGGGCTCGATGAAGGGCAAACCTTACACCGACGAAGACCTTCCGCCTATCGGCGACGGCTCGCTGATTGCGCCCGTAAACAACTCGACCGTGAACTTCGGCGAGGTGGTCTACGGCGACCGTGTGACCCTGGAAATGCCTATCCGCGGAAATCTTTCCGCAAATCTGTCGATGACAGTCTACGGCAACAATGCTGCCGATTTCTCAATCCCGTCGACTTCCGCTTCTTGGAGCGAGGTGAACGCTGGAAACTACAATCTGAAAATCACTTTCGAGCCTAAGGGGCTCGGTGAGCGCACCACCAAACTGCTGCTCTACGACGGAGGTCTGACAGGCGTTACAAGCTATGTGGTCAACCTTGTGGGAACTGCCGTCGAAGCGCCGGTGTTTGACCGCGTGGAGGCCACGGCGGCCACAAACATCTCATCAACCGGATTCCGCATCAACTGGATTATGCCGTCGCGACCAGCCTCAATCGACTGCTTCCGCATAAACTTGACCGAGTACGTCAACGGCACACCGACTTGCATGACTCTCTACACCGATGGTAGCGAGGATTCTTTCTACGATTTCGGGGAAGCAAAATCGGGTGCCACCTACAGTTATACCATACAGACGGTAAGACTGAACCGCATGTCGGACGAATCAAACGTCATCACTGTCGACCCAGCCGGCGTCAACGGCATTGAGGCTACTGAACCGCTCGCCGTGCTCCCTATCGGCAACGGCATTTATTTCCGTTGCGCTGTAGCCCACACCAACGTGCGCATCATCGACATGACAGGACGCGTGATAAAGGTTATCGACTCAGTGAGCGAAGGCCACTGCGAACTGTTGCCTTACGGTGCCTACATGGTCTACAGCGACCAATGCCGCCGTCCTATCAAGGTGCTTGTCAAAGACTAAGCGTCAGCGACATGACATATCGACAAAAAGTAATCCCGCACTGTTGTTGACAATGCGGGATTACTTTTTGTGATTCTATGTTTCTTGCACTACACTTCCAGATCGGAATTGAAGATTTCGTGCCAAGGCAGACCCTGCTTGTTGAGCTGCTCCATGAATGGATCCGGATCAAACTCCTCAACGTTCCACACGCCCGGACGTTTCCAAATGCCTTTAAGATACATCATCGCGCCAATCATCGCCGGCACACCGGTGGTGTAGCTGACAGCCTGCATACCGGTTTCGAGGTAGGCGGCATGGTGAGAGCAGTTGTTGTAGACATAGTAGGTCATCTCTTTGCCTTCCTTGTCCTTACCGCTGATGCGGCAGCCAATCGATGTCTCGCCGGTATAGTTTTCGCCAAGCTCTTTAGGGTTTGGCAAAACAGCCTTGAGAAATTGGATAGGCACGATTTCCATGCCATTGTAATTGATAGGCTCGATGCTTGCCATTCCGATGTTCTGAATCACGCGCAGGTGTGTCAGATACTCCTGGCCGAACGTCATCCAGAAACGTGCGCGCTTGATTGACGGATAGTTCTTTACCAGACTCTCAAGCTCTTCGTGATACATCAGATACGACTCGCGGGCTCCGATGTTTGGATAGTTCAGCGCCTTATGAACCGACAGCGGGTCGGTTTCGTGCCACTCCCCGTTCTCATAAAACTTTCCGCGCTGTGTAATCTCGCGGATGTTGATTTCAGGGTTGAAGTTGGTGGCGAAAGCCTTGCCGTGGTTTCCGGCGTTGCAGTCCACGATGTCGAGATGCTCCATCTCTGAGAAATAGTGCTTTGCAGCGTAGGCAGTGAAAATGCCCGACACTCCAGGGTCGAAACCGCAACCGAGAATTGCAGTCAGTCCGGCTTTCTCAAAGCGGTCCTTGTATGCCCATTGCCATGAGTATTGATATTTCGCCTCGTCGAGAGGCTCATAATTGGCGGTGTCAAGATAACTTACTCCACACTCGAGGCAGGCATCCATTATCGTAAGATCCTGATATGGTAACGCAAGGTTTACCACCAAGTCGGGTTTGTGCTTCTTGAACAAAGCCACCAGTTCCGGCACCTTGTCGGCATCAACCTGGTCGGTTGTGACATTGTCTTTGCCGATGGCTTTAGCCAAGGCGTCACACTTGCTCTTCGTGCGCGATGCGATAACGATTTCGCTGAACACATCGGAATTCTGGGCGCACTTGTGGGCTGCCACCGTAGCGACGCCGCCGGCTCCGATAATTAATACTTTTGACATTGCTTTTCTAAGTTTTATAGGATTATTTTGTTTTTGATTCTATTGCAACAGCATCATGCACACTGTCATGTAGATCATCATGCCGATAATGTCGTTGGTTATGGTGATAAACGGGCCTGTGGCTATCGCCGGGTCCACCTTCATCTTCTCAAGTGTCAGTGGCACGAACGTGCCAAACGTAGCGGCGAACAGCACTACGGCAAACAACGACGCCGACACGGCTATCGTAATCTTGAAATCGGGATGGAAAATGAAGAAGTTGTAGGCAAACACAAGCAGCGAGATGATGCTTGCGTTGATCAGCGCAAGTCCAAGCTCCTTGACAATCTGCGACAACGACTTCCTAAGGTCGAGCGAGCCGTTGGCAAGTCCCTGTACAACGATTGCCGACGATTGGATTCCCACGTTTCCGCCAGTGCCGCCGATAAGCGGGATGAAAAGCGCGATGGCGGGATTGTTGGCAAAATTGCCCTCGAAATTGCCGAGAATCCAAGAGTTCGACAGTCCGCCTATCATTCCGATGATCAGCCACGGCAGGCGTGCTTTTGCCTGGTCGAGAATCTTGTCGTCGGTCTCCACGTCGGTGGAAAGACCGGAAGCCAACTGATAGTCGCGCTCGGTCTGCTCACGAGCCTCGTCCATCACATCGTCGAAGGTGATGCGTCCCACAAGACGTCCGATGCCGTCGACAACCGGCATGACCGCCAAGTCGTATTTCTCAAACGTGAGCACCACGTCGTCGAGCGGCTCGTCGGCCTTCACGGAGTAGGGATCGGGCTCCATCACATGTTTTATCTTTGACGCCGAAGGGTTGGTTATCAGCGTTTTCAACGGCAGGATGCCTTTCAGTTTGCGGTCGTCGTCGACAACATAGACATAGAAAATCTCATCCATGTCCTCTGCCTGCTCACGCATCCGCTTCACGCATTCCGGCATACTCCAGTTCTCGTTGACCACAATCATCTCCGTACCCATCAGAGAGCCGGCGGTGTCCTCAGGATATTTCAGCAGGTCGATAATCGAGCCTGCCTGCTCAACGTCGTCGACATGCGACAACACTTCCTCCTGGTCTTCTTTGTCAAGTTCCTGGATAAGGTCGACGGCATCGTCGGTGTCAAGGTGCTCCACGAATTGCTTGGCAATGTCCTTGTTGGGCATATTCTCAAGCAGGCGGTGGCGGTCGTCCTCATCAAGTTCCATCAAGGTGTCGGCAGCAGCGTCACTGTCAAGGTGCGACACCACATACTCCGCCTCCTCAAGGTCCATCTTCTGTATAAGTTCGGCAATGTCGGCAGGGTGCAGCTCCTTGAGTTCTGCCATCACCTGCGTCTCGTTGTTTTCCTGTATGAGATGTCTGAGTTCATCCAAAAATTCCTCTGAAAATTCTCTCATGCCGTTCTACTCGTTTAAAAGGTTCGTAAGTCTTACAAATTCAGCCACCGACAGCTGTTCCGGACGCTTGTTGAAAATCTCTTCCTGCAGCACTTCCGGACGGCGAGCCATTGAGCGCAACGAATTGCGCAGCGTCTTGCGGCGCTGTCCGAACGATGTCTTGACCACCGCTTTCAGCCGCTTTTCATCGCAGTCGAGAGTCTTTACACCGTTGCGGCGCAGACGGATTACGCCCGACTTCACCTTTGGCGGCGGATTGAACACATGCTCATCGACGGTAAACAGATATTCGATGTCGTACCACGCCTGCAGAAGCACCGACAGGATGCCGTAGGTCTTCGACCCCGGCTTGGCGGCTATGCGCTCTGCCACCTCTTTCTGCAGCATTCCGCTGCAGCACGTGATGCGGTCGCGCCAGTCGAGCACCTTAAAGAATATCTGCGACGAGATATTGTATGGATAATTGCCTATCACACAGAAGTCGCCTTCAAACATCGAGCCGAGGTCGAGCTCCAGGAAGTCCTCGCCGATGATGCGCCCGTCAAGTTGCGGAAAGTTGTGCTCCAGATACTCGACCGACTCACGGTCGAGTTCCACGACAGTCACATCATGTCCGCGTTCGAGCAGGAACTGCGTAAGCACGCCCATTCCCGGTCCCACTTCGAGCACCGGCATTCCTCGATAATCGTCGAGCGTGGCAGCTATACGGTCTGCCACGTGAAGGTCGGTCAGAAAATGCTGCCCGAGAAATTTCTTTGGTTTTACTTTCTGCATAATTGAGCAATTGCTATTCGGTTATACAATGCCTTGCAAAATTACAAAAAATCCTCCGAAAATCCGGTGTTTGCAAAAAATTCCTACCTCGTTTGGCGCAAACCGCCTCATAAATCAATCGAGGGTATTGGCAGACGGACGTGGCTGTAGATGTCGGCGCAATGCGCAATTTTATCATTTGTGCTGGCCAAGAGACTGATTGTCAAAAGCAACGCATATATGTTGTGTAACATATCTTATTTGTTTTACGTATTCAAAAGATTGCTTAATTTAGCAAAAAATAAGTAACTTTATGAGGCTGCAGAAAATATCCATTTTTTACCTTGTTGCCTTTTTCGCTTTGCTGTCTTCAATAGGCAATATTTGGTCTGGCGCACCAAATGGAACAAAATCTCATGAATTGTATCATACTACAAGAGTTCCTGATAATGGATACGATAAGGGCGGTATTTTGAATAGTCCGCCACAAATAATCACTCCAGAAGAAGTGAGTCTGATGTGGAACTTAATACCCGAAAAGAAATGAAAAAGATAACAATTGTTTTAGTTCTATTTTTTTTAAACATAGGCAATAGCTTCTGCCAAGAAAGTGGAAAATTTTTAGTTTTCACCTTTAATTGTGTTTACGAAATTGGTGAATATAAACATGGTACGGGGGATAATCTATGGATAATTCCTTATGACTCTTGTCTAACTAATTTTTCTGACAGAAAGCTCACTCCTCTTTTTGCAGATGATTATTTGATTAATTCTTTATCTGACTCTATCACAAACAATCAAAGTTTTGGATATTTTCCTACTACTGATTATGAAAGTAATAGCAATGCGCTCAAGATATTAAAAAACCGAAGAACTATTCAATGTAGATCAACAAAATTCTTTTTCAAAAATTCAAAAGAACAATTAGATATTTATTTGACTCCGATTATAGCTGAATGCAGGTCACACGAATTTGGATTTTATAAGGAATGCGTTTACACGATAAATGGCACACTTGAAATATGGAAGGATTTTTGGGATAAAACTGATAACAGAATATTACAGCTGATTCTCAACCACGATTTTTCAAAATTCAGGTATAGGGTTTCGATATCGCAGAAAGATGACCTTAACGGAAATATTTCATCTTTGCACCGAAAGGAATAAAAATAAGAAAAAATGGAAAATAAAATTTT
>ULQB01063278.1_pt1 | contig 13611 bp, 9 predicted proteins | sample 1954041 | NCBI WGS metagenome assembly ULQB01 (sample SAMEA4835644, study PRJEB28245) | human gut metagenome | biome: gut microbiome; material: fecal sample | place: Denmark | collected 2008 | reverse complement strand
CCCGCCTGTACAGGATCGGGCATACGGAGATTGAGATTACGGCTCCATTATCTATGAAAAGTCCGCGGAATCTGGAAAAATTCCGGACCGGGCAGGCAAAGAGGCCGGATGATGAGGTCATACATTATCAGGTAGAGATGACAGAGAACCTTGATGAGATCAAAGAAGATCTTCTGGGGAAAAAGACGGGAAGAGTAATCTACCGTGATAATCTTACGGTATTTCAGACGTCGGGCGGGGAATGCCGCTTTATTAATTTTCTTGGAATGGACTGGCATTATGCGGTGAGCAGCCAGGAGGGTGTAAATCAATATCATGTCTGGTTTGTTCCCGAAGTGGCAGAGATGCTTGACCAGGATACGGTATACCTAGCGGCCTTCTCGCTGGAAAAGCAGGCTATTAAAGATCATTCGATGATACTGCATTCTGCATATATGTGTTATGAAGATACGGCAGTGCTCTTTTCTGCGCCGTCTGAGACGGGAAAATCCACGCAGGCAGGATTGTGGGAAAAGTACCGTGGAACATGGACGGTGAATGGCGATCGTTCGCTTCTTATCCGTGAAGAAGATGGATGGTATGCGAATGGATGGCCGGTCTGCGGAAGCTCAGAGATCTGTAACAATAAGTCCTATCCGGTCAGAGCAATCGTTATGCTGTCACAGGCGAAGGAGAACCGTATCAGCCGTCTGAAAGGGCTTGAGGCTCTGCGGAAAGTAATGGAACAGATTACGATCAATGCATGGAACAGCGAGTTTCAGATACAGGCAATGGATGAGCTTGAGATTTTACTGAAGGAGGTTCCGGTATATCATCTGGAGTGCGACATATCCGAAGATGCGGTGAGATGTCTGGAAGATGTACTCACAGATGGACGGGGAGAAGAATAAATGCAGGAAAATAATGATAAAAATCAAGGAAAGAACGGCCTGTCTTTCGAGTCTCTGGATATTCTGATCGCGAAGTGGAAAGATGGGACATTTTCGGAGATCATTGATGACTGGAAATGGATATTCGGCTACAGTGTCCGGTATAAGTGGGCAATCGTGTTCTATACGATCCTTGGTATCTTCAGTACTTCTATGGGACTTGTCAGCAGTGTGGCGGGGAAATATCTGATCGATATCATTACCGGGTATAAGACGAATAAACTGATGATCCTGATCATTGTTATGGTAGGAAGTTCATTGTTCAGCCTTCTGTTCAGCAGCATTATCAGCCGTATCTCGACCAAATTAAGTATTTATATCAATAATGATATCCAGGCGGATATATTCGATAAGATTGTGGATGCCGACTGGCTGGAGATCAATAAGTATTCCAACGGGGATGTGTTGAACCGCTTCAACGGAGATATCGGAACGGTCAGCAGTAATGCGATCAGCTGGCTTCCGACGATTGTGATCGCAATCTATAATTTCATAGCGACATTTCTGGTTATTCTTCATTATAATGCGGTGATGGCAATTCTGGCACTGGCAAGCGCACCGTTCATGCTTCTGATGTCGAGGTTCATGATCAAGAAGCAGCGAGAATATAGTCAGAAGACCAGGGAAATGAGCAGTAAGCTGATGACGTTCGAGGTGGAAGCATTCTACAATTTTGATACGATCAAATCATTTGGCATCGCGCCGCATTACAGCCGGTTAATGCGCTGGTGGCAAGGCAAATTCAAAGATGTCAGTCTGGAGTACAATATGTTCTCCATCAAGACCAATATCCTGTTGTCGGTTATGGGCACGGGAGTGGAATTCATAGCGTTCGGATATTGTCTATTCTTACTGTGGACTCATACGATCACATACGGAACGATGACATTATTCCTGCAGCAGAGAAGTAATCTGTCGGGCGCATTCAATAACGTGGTTTCGATCATCCCGTCATTTCTAAATAGTTCGGTGTCGGCACACAGAATCCGTGAACTGGTAGAGCTCCCGAAAGAGATGCATATCAGTGAGAGTGAGGAGCTGGATCCGTTCGCAGAGGATGGATTCGAGGTGCTGATGAAGGATGTGAATTTCGCATACGTAGAAGGGACAAGAGTTATTACGGATTCGTATTTTAAAGCGTGTCCGGGTGAGATCGTGGCACTTGTGGGACCTTCAGGAGAAGGAAAGACGACGATGATCCGTCTGATCCTTGGACTGATCCGTCCGCAGGAAGGAGAGGCTGTGATCGTTGCATCCAACGGAAGAGAAATCGTCCTGAATGCGGAGACGAGACATTTCTTCGCCTACGTACCTCAGGGAAATACGATCCTTTCCGGTACGATTGCTGAGAATATGCGGATGGTCAAAGAAGATGCTACGGATGAAGAGATTATCGAGGCTTTGAAGATTGCCTGTGCATGGGAATTTGTAGAGAAGCTTCCGGATACGATCAACAGTGCGCTCGGAGAACGTGGACGCGGCCTTTCGGAAGGACAGGCACAGCGTATCTCTATCGCACGTGCAGTTCTTCGTAATGCACCGATCCTTCTGTTAGACGAGGCGACGTCGGCACTGGATGTAACAACGGAGCGAAAGGTACTGCGTAACATTATCGAGCAGAAACCGAACAAGACCTGTATCGTGACGACACACAGACCAAGTGTACTGAATATGTGCCAGAGGGTGTACCGTGTTATGGAGACGAAGGTTACGGAATTGGACGAGGAAGAATCGAGCCGGATGGCGATGGATTTCTAATTAGTACAAGTAATTATTAGTAGAATGTGCATAATCACGCATAAAAGTGTAATAAAACGACGTGGAACAGTAGATGAAAAGTATTGAAAACATTGTAAAATGCAGTTATAATTATGATAATAAGAATTATCTATAACAATAAGGATTTTAGTATTGAATTTAGCATTAGACTTTTATATAATAGAGTAATATAGACAGAAGGTTATGGATAACAAGAGTAAAATAATAAAAGGAGTGTATCAGTATGAAGAGGGCGTATGTTAGACCTACTATGGTAGGCGAAAGATTTGTAGCTAATGAGTATGTGGCAGCTTGTGGCGATAAAGGAACAGTGTATAAGTTTAACTGTAATGCACCAGGTGGGGTTTTATATTATTATCAAAGCTCTGATGGAACGATTGATGGATCATACAACGGAAAAGATCAACCTGAAAAGTTAGGTTTTTATCATCCATGTGGTGCAAAGCATAAGACAACAAGTACTACGAATGTTTTCTATGATGGATTTGTAGACTATAATTTCAATGGAAAACCGGATAAGGCTCGGAATGAAGAAGTTATTGTTTGGCTTGGACCAAATAATAACGATGGTCATGCAACAAGAGACCTTGATATGAAGACATGGGAGACAGCAAAGTCATAAAAAATAAATCTATATACATAAAAAGAACCGGATTTCCGGTTCTTTTTTAAACTTTACAGGAAATATCGAGGAACCAATATGGAATTAATGGAAGATGGAACGACAATAGAGCAACAGATGTTTGCAATGGCGACAGAGAAGAAAGTGCCGCTATATGGAGTGCTGGAGTTGCTGCCGCTTTGTAATCTGAACTGTGATATGTGTTATGTGCGTATGAGCAGAGAAGAGATGGAAGAAGTGGGAAGGCTACGCACGATGGAAGAATGGACGAAAACGGCAGAAGATATGATGAAAGCCGGGACGCTGTTTGTTCTTTTGACAGGTGGAGAGCCGCTGCTGTATCCACATTTCCGCGAGCTATATCAAAAACTCCGTGAACTGGGGATGATTATTACGATTAACACGAATGGAACGCTGATCAATGAGGCGTGGGCAGATTTTTTTGCGGAAAATAAGCCAAGAAGAATCAATATTACATTATATGGTGCAAGCAATGAGACCTATGAGCGTTTGTGCCATTATCCGGGAGGACTTGATAAGGCGGTGAACGGCATCAGGCTTTTGCGTGAGAGGAACATTGATGTGAAAGTGAATGGAAGTCTTGCAAAGGCGAATATGGATGACAGGATGAAGATCATAAAGCTTGGTGAATCACTGGATGCTCCGGTGAGGATCGATACTTATATGTATCCGTCCGTGAGAGAACGAAATCATGCCTATAATAATCAGGCCAGACTGGATCCGGAGATGGCGGCAAAAGCAAGAGTGGAAGTTTTGCAAAGAGAGATGGGAGAAGAAGTATTTGCCCAATACCGCAAGATCCAATTAGACGAAGCAGAGAATACTCCGGAAGGAGAGGCAGTTCCGGGACAGATGGCATGTCGTGCCGGTAAGAGTTCTTTTGTGGTGAACTGGCAGGGCGAGATGCGATCCTGTGTGGTACTGGATAAGCCAAGCATACCGCTTCGGGATGTGGAGTTTGAGAAAGCGTGGAAGTTTACAAAAAAAGAAACAGAGAGTCTTAGAATTTCGGCCAGATGCAGTAGTTGTAAGCTTAGAAAGGTATGTAACACTTGTGTGGCAGCGGCAATTGCGGAGACCGGAAAGGCAGACGGCGTACCGGAATATCTGTGCAGATACACAGAAGCAACGGTCAGATATCTGAAGGAGACAAGTAAGAAATAGTAATGAAATAGTAAGTATCGTTTTCTTTACTCCATAATTTGAAAATGATATAATAAAAAAGACTATAAATTACAAAGGATGATGAGATGATAGATATACATGCGCATATACTCCCGGGGATTGATGACGGAGCCGAAGATATGTATGATACGCTGGAGATGGCACGTATGGCAGCAGACAGCGGAGTGGACAAGATCATCGCGACCCCGCATTGCAATATCCCGGGAATGTATGGGAACTATTTCGGGAGAGAATATATTGACAGATATGAAAGTGTGGTCAGAGCGGTCAGAAAAGAGAAGATCCCGATAGAGATCCTGCCGGGAATGGAGGTATTTTCGACAGAAGACCTTCCGGAGCTGATCGTGAATCACAAGATCATGCCGCTTAATCAGAGCCGGTACATACTGATGGAATTTGCATTTGATGAAGATCCTGAATTCGCGGATTCTATTCTGAAAAGAGTTAAGGAAGTCGGAGCAAGACCGGTGATCGCCCATGCGGAAAGGTATGAATTTATACAGGATTATCCGCAGATTGCGTACCGCTGGTTCAGAAAAGGATATGTGATCCAGGCGAATAAGGGAAGCTTCCTCGGAAGATTCGGGGGAGGACCGAAGCGTGCGGCCGACAGTCTTTTGCGGCATAATCTGATCTCTATGATCGCAAGTGATGCACACAGCCCACTTCAGAGGACGCCGTATATGCTGGATGCGTATGAAGAACTGAGCCGGGAATATTCTGAGAATCATCTGGATGTGCTGTTTCAGTATAATCCGGCAAGGATCTGTGACAACAGAGAGATCCTGAGATTAGAACCGGTTCCGTATTCTGGACAGTAACAGTTATATTAACGATGAAGGAGAATGACTATGAGAAGACTAAAAATAGCAGTGTGTCTGATATTCGTGGCATCTTGTGCTATATTTGCCGGGTATACTGTGAAGTCCAAGATGTTGGAAGACCATACACCGCCGGTGATCACCTGTAAGGATAAGACGGTGACACTGAGTGTGCAGACCGACCAGAAGAAGCAGAAGAAAGCACTTCTGAAAGGTGTCAAAGCAGAAGATAACCGTGACGGTGACCTGACATCGTCTGTACGTATCGCTTCGATGTCGCATTTCATTGCGCCGGGCAAGCGTACCATTACGTATGTGGTATTCGATAAGGCGAATCAGGTAGGGACACTGGAAAGAACCGTACAGTACAAAGACTACACGCCGCCGAAGATTCATCTGACAGCACCGCTTAGATATTCGACAACAGAGGTGGGGAAGGCGAACCTTACGGAGAATCTGAAGGCAGAGGATTGCCTTGACGGTGACCTGACCAGTCAGATACGTACCAGTCTGGATGATGGTATGTATAATGCAGCTGCAGGAATTTACAAAGTGACCGTACAGGTAAGTAACAGTGCGGGTGATGTGTGTTCAGTGCCTCTCGAAGTGACCGTAACAGAATCCGGTGACAGACAGGAGCAGATGAAAGAATATCCGGTATTATCGGATTATATCGCATATACAACAGTAGGACATGAAATCGATCCGATGTCTTATGTCAAAGGTATGGAGATGAATGGTGCAACATATACGTATGCGGATGACGGAGAGGCTCTTGCAGGTACAAGAGAAGCGATCAGTGTGAAATCAGAAGTGGATTATTCCAAAGCAGGGGTTTATCCGGTGGAATATTCTTATACGGCAGAGGGAGCACCGACTGCGGTGACAAAGTTATTCGTTGTGGTACAGGATCAGGAGGGAACACAGGATGGAAAGTAATAATAGAAATGACATGCCGGCATTTATGGATACTGACCTGGATCCGTATACTCTTGTGCATGATATAGTGTCTAACTGGTGGGTGATCATCCTGGGGGCAATTGCGGGAGCGTTGTTAACTTATGTAGTTGTAAGCAGCAGGTATGTTCCGGAGTATACAACGCAGGCGACATTTGTGGTGGCATCCAGAGGCGATGCGAATGCGTACAGTAATCTGAGCTCGGCCAACACAATGGCGAAGACATTTGAGAAGATATTAAAAAGTAACATTATGGAGAAGAAGATCTGTGAGAAGCTGAAGGTGGAAGAGCTGGATGCAGACATTCATGCAAAGGTGCTGGAAGGTACCAATATGCTGGTCTTAAGTGTGACGGCGGATACGCCGAAGGATTCCATAGATATTATCCGTACGGTCATGGATAACTATAGCAGCGTATCGCTGTATACGGTGGGCAGTGCGGTTATGGATGTGCTGGAGGAGCCGAAAGTCCCGTATACACCGGATAATCCGCTGGATGCAGGCGGACAGGCTAAGAAGGGCGGACTTGTGGCAGGAGCACTGGTGCTCATCCTCCTCGGACTGTTCTCTTATATGAAGAATACTATTAAACAGGAGAATGAGATCGAGAAGAAGCTGGATGCCAGAAGTCTCGGAGCCATCAGTTATGAATGGAAATATAAGACGATCCGGGATATATTCCGGCGTAAGAAAAAAGCGATCCTGGTTGATGATCCGGTAGCCAGCTTCCGGTTCGTGGAAAGTTATAAGAAACTGGCGGCCAAGGTAGAATACCGGATGGCAAAGAATGAACAGAAAGTCCTCGTGGTAACCAGTGTATCTGAAAATGAAGGAAAATCTACGGTTGCCGCCAATCTGGCGATCACGCTGGCAGAACAGTCCAAGAGGGTACTGCTGGTAGATGGCGATATCCGAAGACCGTCGCAGTTCCTGATCTTTGGTATGGAGCCAAAAGAGGAGAATGAACTGGGAGAGTATCTGAAAGGAAACAGAGCACTTGCAGATGTCATGGTTCCATGTACCAGAAAGCATATGTTGTTCATGGGTGGGAAGAATTGCTATTCCTCATCGACAGAGATGCTTAACTCAGATTCGTTTTATAAGCTGATGACGGCATGTAGGAAATTTGTGGATTATGTGATCATTGATACACCACCGGCAGGAATCATCGGAGATGCGCAGATATTTGCACATTGTGCAGATGCGGTTATGATCGTGTCAAAGCAGAATTATATGCTGGCTGAAGACATCAATGAAGTAATGGACGCTTTCCGTGACAAGGAAGGTAAGGTACTGGGAGTTGTACTGAACGGTGTAAGATCGTTCTCCGGTCTGGTGGACAGTCCGGTGGGACATTATTATGGTAAATACAGCAAATACGGACGTTACGGCAATTATGGAAGAAGTAAAGGAATGTAGAGTATATGGGCGATTATAGAGACAAATCAGGAAGTGAACGTGTAGATGCGCCTGAGAAGATTGATCTGACAAATGTTATGTTGGATGTTTATCATGGTGTGAAGAGGCTGTGGTGGCTGTTCATCGGGCTTATAATTATTTGCGCAGTACAGTCTTATTTCTCGGTGAGTACCAGTTATCAGTCAAAATATGTGGCATCGGCAACAGTGTCGGTGACATCTGCCGGCGGCATGGACTATGTGAATGCACAGTCTGCCCAGCAGATGGCGGAAGTGTTCCCGTATATTCTTACCAGTGGTGTACTGAAGGATGTAGTTGCTGAGGACATGGGGCTTGATTCTATGCCGGGATCGATCGATGTTAAAGCGGATGACGGAACGAATCTTCTGACAATATCCGTATCGGGAAATGATCCGCAGATGGCATATAAGACATTAAAATCAGTCATAAAGAATTATCCGAAAGTTGCGGAATTCGTACTTGGAGAGACCAAGCTTACGATTCTGGATGAGACCGGTATCCCGACAGATACCAAACGTGTGGAGGTTATACGTGGATCTTACAAGCGTGGAGCTTTAAAAGGTGCGATCATAGATTGTGTGATTCTTCTGCTGTATGTGCTTTCCAGAAGGACTGTGAAGTCAAGAAAGGATCTGAAGAAGAATATCAATCTGCAGGATCTGGGAAGTATCCCGTATGTCCGCACGAAAAAGCGTAAAAAAGAGACATTTTATAATTCAGTGAGCCTGTTAAATGAAAGAATCTCCATGAGTTATCTGGAAGCGATAAGAAAGCTTCGTATCCGTATTATGAAAGATGTGGAGAAAAAGGAATACCAGACCCTGCTTGTTACGAGTTCGATCCCGGGAGAAGGTAAGACGACACTTTCGGCGAATCTGGCAATTTCCATTGCACAGCAGGGAAAGAAAGTACTGCTGGTCGACTGTGATCTTAGAAATCCTTCGATTGCAGGAGTGATGAACGAGCAGGAACCACATCCGGGACTTGGCTCGGTTCTTAAGAAAGAAGTGCCGTTATCTGAAGCAATTACCAATGTAAAGCTTCCGAAGGAAAGAACGAATGAGAACGGAAGCCTTCATGTCATTTTCGGCGGCGCACCGGATGGAGAGAATTCGCTGTTGATAGGAAGCGAACATATGAGAGCACTGATCAAAGCTCTGAAGTCAAAATATGACATTATCATCCTGGATACTGCGCCATCCGAACTTCTGGCAGATGCACCGCTTTTGGGCAAATATGTAGATGCGGCCCTTTATGTGATCCGCTATGATTATACGAAGCTTCGCGAGATCAGAGAAGGCGTAGAAAGCCTTGCATTAAGTGGAATCGATATGCTGGGATATGTGTTCAATGGTGATAATTCATCCGGCGGACAAGGATACGGCTATGGATACAGACGTTACGGCAATTACGGCAGTTATGGAAGCCACTACGGAAGTTATGGTAAATACGGAGCTTACGGTCACTATGGCAAGATGGAAAAAGGTTCGACGGACAAGTTTGGCCGTGTGATCAAGGACTAGGGGGACACAGACAGATGAAGTTTTTTCGAAAACACAAAAAACGTAAGATTGCAGGAATTATAATATTATTGATCGTATTGCTGATTGGCGGTATCTACGGGTCGATCTGGTGGAAATTCTACGGGGACTCTGTAGGGGTTGTGTCGGCAGACAAAGTAGATCCGAATGCAAAGAAGGTTAAGATCGCCAAAGAAAAGAGAAAAGACAAGGATGTATATAATGTCCTTCTGGTAGGTACGGATTCCAGAGATCCGGATGCGGACCGGGGACGTTCTGATAGTATGATGATGGTATCCTTTAACAAAAAAGAAGGAAAATCAACAGCAATCTCATTCCTGAGAGACTCGCTGGTTGATATTGACGGACATGGAAAGAGCCGTCTGGGCCATACTTATGCATACGGCGGAGTGGGACTTACGATCAACACGATCAATAAGACATATGATCTTGATATTCAGAATTATATTACGATCAGCTTTGATGATCTGGTAAATGTAATCGATGAGATTGGCGGTGTGACCGTATTCATCAGTGAAGAAGAGGCTGCTTATTACAGAGAGAATGGTATGCCGGATATTCAGGCCGGAGATGTGACACTGACCGGATCCCAGGCACTTGCGCATGCGAGAAACCGTACACTGGGCAATGATTTTGAAAGAACAAGACGTCAGAGAAGTGTAATGTATGGAATCTACCGTAAGATTATGGAGAAGAAGGATCCAAGCGCGTTACTGCCTCTGATCAATTACGCTGTAAATCATGTAAGGACGAATATGAGTGTATCGGAGATGTACTCTATGGCAAAAGATGTTCTGTCGGTAGACGATCTGAAGATGCAGCAGACATGCATTCCACAGGACGGAACGTATACAGATATCACTTATGAGGGTATGCAGGTACTGAAGGTTGATTTTGATGCGAATAAAAAGAAGATCGAGCAGTTGTTATATTAAAGTGATTTACAAAAGATGAATATAAGGGGACAGTAAACGGGCGAGTATAATGAAACAGAGCAAGAAAGTTGTGGCCAGGATTATAATATTGATCTTGGCCTTATTTACAGTAATACCGGGAACGGTAAGCCAGAAAGTATATGCGGAACCTGGTGGCAGCGAGAGCAGTCAGGCGGCAGACGCATCAAAAGATGATTCCAATAAGAAGGAAGAAAAAAAAGAAGAAGACATGACGCCGGAAGAGCGGGAAAAGAAGGCAGAAGAAGATGCCTATAAGATGGAGATCCAGTCGAACGGTTGGAAGAACTGGCCAAAAGGACCGGGCACATACGGTGAAGCTGCAATCGTGATGGATGCGGGAACAGGAAGCATCTTATATGCGAAAAATATTGATGAACATGAGTATCCGGCAAGTATCACAAAAGTCCTGACCAGTCTTATTGCTTTAAAATCCGGCAATCTGTCAGACAAGGTAACATTTTCCAATGACTGCATATCTTTTATGCAGCCGGGAGATTCTTCGGTTGGATTAAAAGAAGGTAATGTGATCTCGCTGGAACAGGCATTATATGCGACGCTGCTTGCCTCAGCGAATGAAGCAGCTTATGCGGTGGCGGAAAATGTCGGGAAAAATGCCGGACATGATTACAACTGGTTCATCCAGCAGATGAACGAAGAATGTAAAAGTCTTGGCGGCAATAATTCCAATTTCGTCAATGCGAACGGGCTTCATGATGACAATCATTATACATGTGCGCGCGATATGGCTTTGATCGGCAGAGAGATCTGGCGCTATCCGGAATTCCTGAAGATCTGCCAGGAGCAGAGTTATAAGATCCCGGCATCCGATACGACGGAAGAACATGTATTTCCACAGCATCATAAGATGCTGATCAAAGAAAATAAAAATTATTACCAGTATGCGGTTGCAGGAAAGACAGGATATACATCGAATGCATTATCTACGCTGATCACATTGGCCGATAATGGCAATATGAAACTGGTATGTGTCGTACTTCGGACACATGGTGTGAATATATATCCGGATACGAAGAATCTGTTCGAATATGCATTTAACAATTTCCAGAAGATCCAGGTGGCAGATGAGAAGAAACCGGATGAAGTAGAGAAATTTATATCGGCTGCGGATAGCCAGAGTGACGTATCGGCACAGTCAGATGGAAGTGAGGATACAGAATCCGTGCAGACAGGCGGAAATGAATATCAGCCGCTGGAGGACGGATATGTGATCCTGCCGAAGGATGTATCATACAAAGATATAGATTATGAAATTACGGATGTAGATGAAGATACCGGAGAGGGAACGATCCGGTATATATATGACGGCCATCAGGTTGGAAGTGCAACGGCAGAATTTACGGATAAGTATTTACAGAAAGTAAGCACCGGGAAAGAACGTGTGGACAGTAAGCCGAAGGATGTGGATAATTCCGGTGATTCGAAGAAAAACGGTGGAAAATCAAGTGCAAAGAGTATCTGGAAGAATTTTCTGCAAAAAGTAAAAGCAGTATGGGATTTCGGACAGAAAAAATTTGCCGGAAAATCAAGTACAGAAAAATATATGATCACCGGAGGATGCGTAGCACTGGTGATTCTGATCTTCAGTCTGATCGTGCTGCTTATACGCCGTAGAAGATAAAAAATAGAAAATATATGAAAAATACGGAGAAAAACCGATTAAAAAAGGTAAAAACCCTTGACGGATTTTAGGATTACTGCATATAATAAGGAATGTGAAAAACGCTGACGAAGACAGTAGGATATAACAGAAAGCAATAGCGAGCCGGGGATGGTGGAAGTCCGGTACAAGTAAGATATATCTGAATATCACTTCTGAGTTGCAGATTTTGAACGGTTTCAGGGTGTGAACAAAAGCCTGACTGCCAAGTAAAAACTGACGGCATTCCTCCGTTACAGGGAAGACATATGATGGTATGTTAGGTGGTTTATAAACGTAAGTACAGCTTTCGTCCTATACAGGGCGGAAGCTTTTTTAATTCTATGTTTTAATTTTATGGAGGTAAATATGTATAAGAAAGTTTCTACGGATCTTAATTTTGTAGACAGAGAAAAACAGACAGAGAAATTCTGGGAAGACAATGACATCTTCAGAAAAAGTATGCGTGACCGTGAAGGCAACGAGATCTATATGTTCTACGATGGCCCTCCGACAGCCAACGGAAAACCGCACATCGGACACGTTCTGACACGTGTTATCAAGGATATGATTCCAAGATACCGTACAATGAAAGGATACGAAGTTCCAAGAAAGGCCGGATGGGATACACACGGACTTCCTGTAGAGCTCGAAGTTGAGAAGCTTCTCGGACTGGACGGAAAAGACCAGATCGAAAAATACGGTATCGAACCATTTATCAAGAAATGTAAAGAAAGCGTATGGAAATACAAAGGTATGTGGGAGGATTTCTCTAATACCGTAGGCTTCTGGGCTGACATGGATGACCCATATGTAACATACGATAACAACTTCATCGAGTCTGAGTGGTGGGCACTCAAGAGAATCTGGGACAAGAAGCTCCTTTACAAAGGATTCAAGATCGTGCCTTACTGCCCTCGTTGTGGAACTCCGCTTTCTGCACAGGAAGTAGCACAGGGCTATAAAGATGTAAAAGAACGTTCTGCGATCGTTCGTTTCAAAGTAGTAGGAGAGGATGCATACTTCCTCGCATGGACAACAACACCATGGACACTTCCGTCTAACATCGCACTCTGTGTGAACCCGGAAGAAGACTATGCGAAAGTAAAAGCTGCCGACGGATATACTTACTACATGGCAGTAGCTCTTCTTGATACAGTACTTGGAAAACTTGCAGAAGAAGGACAGAAAGCATACGAGATTCTTGAGACATACAAAGGTAAAGATCTCGAATACAAAGAATATGAGCCATTATACCAGTGTGCTTATGACTGCGCTTCTAAGCAGAACAAGAAAGCATTCTTCGTTACATGCGATACTTATGTAACACTGACAGATGGTACCGGTGTTGTTCATATCGCGCCTGCATTTGGTGAAGACGATGCCAAGGTTGGACGTAAGTATGACATGCCATTCGTACAGTTAGTAGACGAAAAAGGTAACATGGGAGAGACGACTCCATTTGCCGGATTATTCGTTAAGAAGGCTGACCCGGAAGTATTAAAAGACCTCGACGGACGTGGACTTCTCTACGATGCACCGAAGTTCGAGCACAGCTATCCACACTGCTGGAGATGTGATACACCACTTATCTACTACGCTCGTGAATCATGGTTCATCAAGATGACAGAAGTAAAAGATGACCTGATCGCTAACAACAACACAATTAACTGGATCCCGGAAAGTATCGGTAAAGGACGTT
>ULQB01011242.1_pt1 | contig 13644 bp, 9 predicted proteins | sample 1954041 | NCBI WGS metagenome assembly ULQB01 (sample SAMEA4835644, study PRJEB28245) | human gut metagenome | biome: gut microbiome; material: fecal sample | place: Denmark | collected 2008 | reverse complement strand
GCCGTCAAGCCACCTCCCCTTTTTCGAGGGGAGGCAAGGATATAGTGCTTTTCGAGGGATAGTGTAAATGCAAAACAAACAGGCACATACAGACGTTAGCATTACGAAAAGTGAGAGGGATAGTGCAGAAAATCTCATTGATGGTGCGGATGGAGAGCAATCCCCACCATAGTTGGCTCGGCTTGACCGAGCGACAGAACCTCACCATTTTTCGAGGGCGGGCATGGATGCCCGAAGTTGAACGCCCAAAGGCTTTAAGCATGGACGCTTAAAGTCAGCCACACAAAGCCGTTGCATCGTGCAACGGCACAAATGGCTGACGAGGCATGGATGCGAAACAACAGAGCATTCATATGGCAAGGGTGGTAGTGCGAGGCGAGGGATAGTGCGGGTTTGGAAGGTCAATGTCAGTGCAGTTGCACTGATACACTCACGAAATTATTAATGCCTTGTCGGTACGGAAAGTATTTTCGGCGGTGTTGGTGATACGTTTTACGGTACAGCCATAATGAATAGGATTTCAGCAGAATAAAACCACGATTCTTTTTGCGGAATCGTGGTTTTTTCAGCTTGGGGGAAAGTCTGTTTTTTATAAAGCAGTGAGCATTCTCTATCCTTATCAGAACACTTTACCGTGCTTATGCACGGGATAATCCGCTTATGCGGATTATATAACGTAATCGTCCGCCGCATTCTCCATATCGCTGTCTATCAAGTCCTGCAGCGTTACACTGTCAAGATACTCGTTTATGACCTTGTACAGCCCCTGCCATAACGATAATGTGGCGCAATGCTCGCTCCTGTCGCATTCAACTACTCCGCTTTCAAGGCAGGCAACAGGCGCAAGAGAGCCTTCAGTAAGCCGTAATATATCTCCTACGGTGTATTTGTCGGGAGTTTTCGCAAGACGGTATCCACCCTGAAAGCCTCTGTTGGTACGCAGTATGTCCGACTTGTTGAGCATCGGAACAATCTGCTCAAGATATTTCTTTGAAACGCCCTGCCGCTGTGCTATTTCTTTCAGCGGAATGTAACCGTCGCCCTGATGCTCGGCAAGGTCAATGAGCATTCTTAATACATAACGTCCTTTTGTCGAAATCTTCATATTATTGTCCTTTCTTTATCGCTTTTTTACAATACCGAAATCTAACCGAAATCTGACCGTCATTTCTAAATACTATAATACCATATTTTTAGTAGGTTTTCAAGTGGTTTTCCTGTTTTTTTAATTAATTCTGAAATTATGCAGAAACGGCCGTATAATGACCTGTTTTTGTGCATTAAGGTTATAACTTTAATTACTTAATTTTACTGCTATAAATAGCGAAAAAGCAAGGTGTTGCTGTTTTGACTTGTGATAATGCACAGCTTTTAAAAAAGAAGTTTGTATACTCTGCTCTTATTTTGAAATTGTGAGCTTTTTTTGACCTTTTAACGGTTTTTTTGCTTGCAGACGGTCATAAAATGTGATAAAATTAACTTATATGGAAAATGGGAATAAAAAAGGAGGCGGGAAAATGGTTGAAGAGGTCAGAGGGTATCTTTCCGATATGATAGATGCCATCGCTACAAAACGTTATGATGACCTTCAGCAGATTACCGAATTTGCTCCTGCTGCAAAAGCATTGCACATTTCGAGAATTGTTCGTACATTGAACTACGGCGGAAGATTGAGCGAAACTCTTATTTACAAGGACAACTCTATCTACCCTTTACACAATAAGAAATATGAGCGTGAAAACACAAGTTGCAGCCTGACTTATGAGTTTTATACCGATGTGGATTTTGAAACTCTTACAGATGAGCAGGAACAGCTATTTGAGCATATGACCAATCTTCTGGCTATCATTTGCACCTGCACGCTGAATATTCACGTTGAAAAACTGATCGACCATATCGACCGTGACAGCGGAATACCGAACTCGAAGGGCTTCCGTGCTTTTATTGAGGAAGTAAAGGAAAACGGAGTTCTCTCAGACTATGCGGTCATAAGAGCAAATATCAAGGGCTGTAATACCCTTAACACCATCTTCGGCTATCAGGCAACAACAGAGATAATCCAGAGATTTGCCAGAACGCTTAACAAGACGATGTACAGTGATGAGATATGCAGTCGCTCAGGCAGTGATAACTTCTGTCTGATGGTCAAAAAGAGCCACCTTAAAACTCACCTCAAGAACTTTGCCAAGACACCTGTCAACTTCTATTACGGCAAGGAAAAGACAGTGTATGAGATAGCACTCAGAGCCGGTATAGTAATGCTTGACGACAGCACAGACGATATCGACACCATTCTTGCCCGTGCAGAAACCTGCATTGATATTGCAAAGCGCCGTGCGGATGGGGATTTTGTTTATTACGATCTTGATACGATCAACCGTGAAAAACAGCTTACCCTGCTTGAGAACGGTATGCCGCAGGCTTTGACAGACGGAGAGTTCGTTGTTTATTTTCAGCCGAAGGTACGGGTGGATACAAGAACGCTTGTAGGTGCTGAGGCGCTTATAAGATGGAAGCGTGACGGCAAGATTGTTTCGCCTGCCGACTTTATCCCGATAGCAGAACGAACCGGTTTTATAATGAAGCTGGATATGTTTGTTTTAGAGCATACCTGTGCGATGATAAAACAGTGGCAGGAAAGCGGTAAACGCACAGTTCCCGTATCGGTGAACTTCTCAAAGATACATCTGCGTTTCCCTCACCTTGCGGAAAAGATAATGAATGTTATAAACCGTTACGGGATCGAACCGCATTATCTTGAGGTCGAGTTTACGGAAACCGCTTATACAGACGATTTCAACGCAATAAAGCAGGCGATAATCGACCTTAAAAGCTACGGTCTGATGGTTTCTATGGACGACTTCGGAACAGGCTATTCTTCGCTTGCTCTGCTGAAGGATCTCGACTTTGATATACTGAAGCTCGACAAATCACTTGCAGGCTCGGACGATGACGCAAGAGGTCAGGTAGTGCTTGAAAATGTTCTGCACATGGCGCAGGAGCTTAGTATGACTACCGTCTGCGAAGGCGTTGAGGATAAGAATATCGTTGATAATCTGAGGAATATGGGCTGTAATATCATACAAGGTTACTATTTCGACAAGCCCTTGCCCGAATCGGAGTTTGCGTCAAGGCTTGAAAGCCCGATTTATGAAAATAAATAAGAATTAAAACCGCTGTGGAACTTCACGGCGGTTTTTTTATTGCCGATAAGCGCAAACACAGTTTCAGCAATTTTCTTCGTCCGTATTATAGCAACGTCAAACGGGAAAAATTAAAGTTTTAATCAATCTTTTACAAAAGATTGCGGATTTTTAAGGCAGAGCCTTAAATCGCTTTCCGCAGAAAGCGAAATTTCTTTTTATAAAGCGAATTTTTGAAGGGTCAGGGAAACTTTTTGCAAGATAAAAAGTTTCCCTAAACTTATTTTATATTGATTTGTTATCCTCAAAAAAGGTGCCAGTGGCACGTTTTTTGAAAATCAAACCACTGCTTAGGCATAAAAACAACAGCCACAACTTTCGCTGTGGCTGTAATTATTATTGATTTTCAGCTTCGTTAATAACCGCCGGTAACGTAACTGTCGCCTGTCGGCAACAGTCAGAACGGCGAATTTGACGCACCGCTTCGGTGCCAAGCATGGATGCTTGTCAGCGGTCGAAACTAAGTTGCCGCACGGACGCGGCAACCCAAACGACCGCAATTATTCGCTGCGAGCACCACGGTTTTCCTTGAGGATAACGTCGTGTGAGCCACCTTCAACGATACTTGTAGAAGAAACGAGAGTGAGCTTGGCGTTCTTCTGGAAGTCAGGGATATTAAGGCAACCGCAGTTGCACATTGTTGAACGTACCTTTGACAGTGAACGTGTAACATTGTCCTTTAAGCTGCCTGCGTAAGGAACATAGCTGTCAACGCCTTCTTCAAACGAGAGCTTCTTGTCGCCGCCCATATCGTATCTCTGCCAGTTTCTTGCACGGTTAGAGCCTTCGCCCCAGTATTCCTTAACATAGCTGCCGTTTACGAACAGCTTGTTTGTAGGAGATTCATCGAAACGTGAGAAGTATCTGCCGAGCATCATAAAGTCAGCGCCCATAGCAAGAGCAAGCGTCATATGATAATCGTGAACGATACCGCCGTCAGAGCAAACAGGAACATATACGCCTGTTTCTTCGAAATATCTGTCACGCTCCTCGCATACCTCGATAAGTGCTGTAGCCTGACCTCTGCCTATACCCTTCTGCTCACGGGTAATGCAGATAGAGCCGCCGCCGATGCCGACCTTGATAAAGTCTGCACCGCAATCTGCGAGGAAGCGGAAGCCTTCCTTATCAACAACGTTGCCTGCGCCGACCTTTACGCTGTCGCCGTAGTTTGCACGGATCCAGTCGATAGTCAGCTTCTGCCACTCTGAGTAGCCCTCGGAGCTGTCGATACACAGAACATCCGCACCTGCGTTAACGAGAGCAGGAACACGCTCTGCGTAATCTCTTGTGTTGATACCTGCGCCTACTATATAACGCTTCTTGCTGTCAAGAAGCTCGTTCTTGTTTTCCTTATGCTGCTCATAGTCCTTTCTGAATACGAAGTACATAAGAACGCCGTTATCGTCAACTATGGGGAGCGAATTGAGCTTATGCTCCCAGATTATATCGTTTGCTTCCTTAAGCGTTGTGCTTGCGGGAGCGGTGATAAGCTTTTCAAAAGGGGTCATGAATGTAGATACCTTTGTGTCGGTAGCCATTCTTGAAACTCTGTAGTCACGGCTTGTTACAATACCTAACAGCTTTCCGTGTTCTGTGCCGTCGCTTGTTACGGGCATTGTTGAGTGACCTGTCTTAGCCTTAAGCTCAAGCACATCGGCAAGGGTCATATCGGGAGCAAGGTTGGAGTCGCTCTTTACATAGCCTGCCTTGTAGCTCTTTACTCTTGCTACCATTGCCGCCTCGTCCTCTATCGACTGTGAGCCGTAGATGAAAGATATACCGCCCTCTTTGGCAAGTGCGACCGCCATTTTATCGTTTGATACAGACTGCATGATAGCGGATACCAGAGGAATGTTCATATAGATAGAGCTTTCCTCGCCCTTTCTGAACTTTACAACGGGTGTACGCAGAGAAACATTTGCGGGGATACACTTAGAAGAAGAATAGCCCGGTACGAGCAGATACTCGCCGAATGTGTGTGAGGGCTCAGAGTAAATAAAAGCCATAATTTTACCTTTCCTTTCCTTGCACTTCAGTGCTACGCACTCCGGAATAGCTTTGAGGCAAACGAACTTTAACCGCTTGTTGCTTAAAAGACTGCTTGCCTCAGAGTATTCCGTATATGCGATAAAAATTAGGTCTACTGTGTATCATCGACAGGTTTAAATTGTCTACAGCAGACGCTTACTATTAATTTAATTATACCTTTATCCTCGCCTCTTGTCAAGAGCCTGTAACGCAAAATTAAACCAACCATACAGGCAATTATTCGGCATTTCCGATAAAAAAATGCCGTACAGCCTGACGCTCGGTTTTCGGGAGGCGGCTGCACGGCATATTGTGCTTTTTAGTATCTGTTGCCTTGTTACATTATCGGTCCTTGTCGGTCTGACGTTCGGTTTTTGTTACCGTACTGTAAAGGTAAACGTCACGGGAATCATTCAGCTTGAAGCTGTCGGGTACAACATAATCAGCCGCTCCGGACTGGTAGCTGACGCTCTTCAGCTTTGACTTCATAATGCCCGAGCCGATGAAGCCGATGATAATTCCGACAACTACGCTGATGCAGACCGCAATAACAATATCACGGGTCGCTATGGGAGCTTTGTCGCTGTCATCGTCCTCTGTATCGCCGGTTTCGTTTATTGCGGCGGTGTCATAGTTATCGCTGAGCACTACTGCAGCAGAATCGTCGCTTATTGCATCAAGAGTATCAAGAGCGGTATCGGCTTGCGCTTCCTGTGCTGTCAGAAGTACCTGTGCGTCATTTCCGGCAGTGTTAAAATCGCTGTCAGCAAAGGCAGGAACCGATGCTCCGACCGTTATTATTGCCGCCGCAAGTATGGCTGTAATTCTTTTCTTCATCATATATAAGCCCCCTTAATTCAGTAATACAAATGCGGAAACGGCAAGTGCGGCAACAGTTGCTATCAGGGCGATAAGTCCCGTCCAGCGCCAGTATGCGCCCTTATCGAGCGGCAGATTTCCTACGAATTTTCCTGTCTGTCCGTTCATTGCAAAGTTGTATATATCGCCGTTCCACTTGGCTGTAAGCAGCCATACGGGATATAAGGCATACTTCACAGTACCGTTATCAAGCTGTACGGATGAACTTTCGGTGGTTACCGATGAGAAGTCGGTGGTGGTGCTTGTAAGGCGGTCAAGCGTGCTCTTTTTGATACGCTCGTTGGCTCTGCCGTTGCTTTCGTTGGAATCAACGTCATACTTGTCAGCTATATAGCCCGAAAGATATGCAGTCTGGAAAGCCACCTCGCCGTCTGCTGTAAACGGTTCGAGCGACTCCATAAGGTCATCTGCTATCTTGCTTGAGCCGTCTACCGGCACTCTCTCGTAGTCCATTGAGCCGTTGCGGTAAAGCCTGTAGTGCGATGTCTTGGTGTAGTTGTACTTGTCATCGCTCCAGCTTTTGACCTTGGTTCCGTGGAAATATGCCTGCGCATCGGCGTGGGCGTCATAGAGCCAGAAGGGAACGTAAACGCCCTTTATATCGTCTATGTAGCTGTCTGTTCTGAATGCCTTTGGCAAGAGGCGTTTCTTGCAAAGGTGCTGTTTAAAGCCGTTCTTTGCCGCTTCCTTATCCAGCTTGAACGGGATTATTATATCGGGTCGCTTGTCGCCTGCGAACTGTCCCACCATTACTACGGGGCTTCCGCAATAGGGGCAGTCGGTAGCTCCTGTGGTATCGTCACAGACGATCTGACCGCCGCAGGAATTACAAAGGTAGACCTTCTGCCCTTCAAGCTCTCCCTGCATCCACTCGTTGCCGGGCTGGCTTGACCAGTCCATCATATCGGGCTTTTCTTCCTTAAGGATGTCGTCGTTGCTCTTGAGGGTTTCTGCGTCAAACTCGTTGTCGCAGTAGGGGCATTTCATCTTCTGTGCGTCGGTATCGAACTGTAACGGTCCGCTGCAGCACGGGCATTTGTATTCAAGTATAGCTCCCATATAATGTATTTTCCTTTCGTTTTTGGTAAATATCATACTGATGTATTCAGTATATCATATAATCCGAGGTCGTGCAATACACAAATGGGTAATTTTTTATATTCTGTAATACGTTACATTGCGGTTCGGTTGCTCAGGCAATGGCTATTTTTTGTTTGTTGATCGGCGGACGGCTGTGAGCCGCCTCAAATTCGCCTTTTAAAAAGATGGATATAGGCTTTAGTTGCGTTGACGGCGGACGGAAATATAGACGGATTGTTCCGACCTTGCGGCTGTGAGCCGCTTCAAATTCGCCTTTTAAAAAGATGGATATAGGCTTTAGTTGCGTTGACGGCGGACGAAAATGTACCGGAATGTTCCGACCGTTAATAACGTTGCGGATTTTCGTAGGATAGTGAAACGGTCGGGGTTGAACAATAATGCTTTTTAGACATTATAAATAAGCTGTAGCAAAATCGAATACAATATAATAAAGCTCGCCGCCGTGATGTAAATTCATCACGGCGGTGAGTTATATTCTGCTTTGTATTCTGCTTTATCTTATAAAATATTCCCCGACTTTTCAATCGGGGAATAGATTATAACTGAATTATTACTTCATCTTCTCGATAGAAAGCATTATCTTTTCCATCTTTTCCTGAGCCTTAGCAAGCTTTACACGCTCGTTTTCGATCTGCTGTGCGGGTGCTTTTGACAGGAAGCCCTGATTGCTCAGCTTGCCAGAAAGGAAGTCGATGTCCTTCTGAGCCGCCTTGCGTTCCTTTTCAAGCCTTGCAAGCTCCTTTTCCTTGTCAACAAGCTCGCCCATAGGCATGAATACTCTTGCGTTCGCGGTAACGATTGTTACCATATCGTCGCTTGTTTCTGCCTTTTCGGATACTGTCAGTTCGCCTGCGCCTGCAAGACGCTCGAAGAATGCCTTTGCGCCCTCGAACAGTGCCGTTTCGGAGGTTTCAATGTACATTGTGACCTTCTTTGACGGCGGTACGTTAAGTTCGTTGCGCTGTACACGGATAGCACGGATAGCGTCAACGACCTTTGTGAAGTCTGTCTGTTCAGCCGCAAAGTGAAGCTTTTCATCATATACCGGCCAAGCCGAAATCATTATGCTTTCGGGGTTGTTGTCCTTATCGGCAACAATGGGCATTGACTGCCATATTTCCTCTGTGATGAACGGCATAAAGGGGTGTAACAGCTTTAAGATGCCCTGCATAACGTAAACGAGTACGTTCTGAGCGGCACGGGCTGTTTCTCCACCCTCTGCGATACGGGGCTTCGTAAGCTCGATATACCAGTCGCAATAAACATCCCAGATAAAGTCGAACAGATTCTGTACCGCAACACCAAGCTCATAGCTGTCGAGATTTGACGTAACGTTCTTTATAAGGTCGTTGTACAGCGATAATATCCACTTATCCTCGATGGGAAGATTTTCGGGGAGAACTGCGCCCTGCATATCCTCGGGAAGATTCATCAGGATATATCTTGAAGCATTCCACAGCTTGTTTGCAAAGTTACGGGAATTTGTGACCTTTGTTTCTGTCCAGCGCATATCGTTACCGGGTGCGTTACCTGTAACAAGAGTAAGACGCAGTGCGTCTGCACCGTACTTGTCGATGACTTCAAGCGGATCTACGCCGTTGCCGAGCGACTTACTCATCTTTCTGCCCAGTTCATCACGGACAAGACCGTGTATAAGTACATCCTTGAACGGCTTCTGACCTGTATGCTCAAGTCCGCTGAATATCATTCTTGCAACCCAGAACGGAATTATATCATAGCCTGTAACAAGCGTATTTGTAGGGTAGAAATACTCAAGATCTGCTGTCTTTTCAGGCCAGCCGAGCGTTGAGAACGGCCATAATGCAGATGAGAACCAAGTATCAAGAGTATCCTCATCCTGCTTCATAGGTGCGCCGCACTTGGGGCAGGTGTCTATGCCGTCAAGAGTGATCTCTGTGTGTCCGCATTCTTTATTCTGGCAGTAGTAAGCAGGTATTCTGTGACCCCACCACAGCTGACGTGAAATGCACCAGTCACGGATATTTTCCATCCAGTAAAGATAGCCGTTTTCAAATCTCTGCGGGATATATCTCAGCTCACCGCTCTTTACTACATCTATAGCGGGCTGTGCAAGCTGTTTCATAGATACGAACCACTGATAGCTTGCTCTCGGTTCAACGGTAGTGCCGCAACGCTGACAGCAACCGACTTTGTGCTTGTGAGGCTCGACCTTTACGAGTAAGCCCTGTGCTTCAAGGTCGGCTACCATAGCCTTTCTCGCCTCGTATCTGTCCATACCTGCGTACTTGCCGCCGATACCGTCCATAATTGTAGCATCGTCGTTCATCATATGGATTATCGGTAAGTTATGGCGCTTGCCTACCTCAAAGTCGTTAGGGTCGTGTGCAGGTGTGATCTTAACTACGCCTGTACCGAATTCAATATCAACATATTCATCGGCAATAACGGGAATCTCTCTGTCGGTAAGAGGGAGCTTTACTGTCTTGCCTACTATGCTCTTGTATCTTTCGTCATCGGGGTTAACGGCTAAAGCGCTGTCGCCGAGCAGTGTTTCGGGACGTGTTGTAGCAATCTCTACACTGCCGCTTCCGTCAGAAAGGGGATAATTGATATGCCAGAAGAAGCTGTCCTGCTCTTCATATTCGCATTCAATATCGGAAATTGATGTCTTACAGTTCGGACACCAGTTGATAATTCTTTCGCCGTGATAGATAAGACCCTTGTTGTAAAGGTCGATGAATACCTTCTGTACAGCCTTTGAACAGCCCTCGTCAAGAGTGAAGCGCTCTCTGTCCCAGTCGCAAGACGAGCCGAGCTTCTTTAACTGCTGAACGATACGTCCGCCGTAAACCTTTTTCCATTCCCACGCACGCTCAAGGAAGCCTTCTCTGCCTACATCGTCCTTGGTAAGACCCTCTTCCTTCATAGCGTTTACTATCTTTGCCTCTGTAGCGATAGAAGCGTGGTCTGTGCCGGGCAACCACAGTGCGCTGTAGCCCTGCATTCTCTTATAGCGGATAAGAATATCCTGCAATGTGTTGTCAAGAGCGTGTCCCATATGAAGCTGTCCGGTTATGTTCGGAGGGGGAATAACTATTGTATAGGGCTTCTTCTTGGGGTCTATTTCTGCGTGGAAGTACTTCTTTTCCTCCCATTCGTGATAAAGCCTGTCCTCAAAATCCTTAGGAGAATAGGTCTTTGCGAGTTCTTTCTTCATTTTATTTTTATCCTTTCTTTGATTACCCGATTATTTTCATGCCTCTACCCTTGCGAAAAGCTGTTCATCTGGGTCTACAAGCACCGTGTAATTGTTTGTGAATATCACCATACCCGGCTTTGCGCCGTTGGGCTTCTTCACAAATCTTATCCGTGTATAGTCAACAGGCACTTTTGTGCTGTTCTGCGCCTTTGAGCAGTATGCCGCAAGGCTTGCCGCCTGCAGAATGGCATTATCCGATATTTCGCCGTTCTTCGCCTTTATTATGACGTGCGAGCCTGCTATATTCTTCGTATGAAGCCACATATCGTCCGGCTCGGCGGTTTTTACGGTCAGCTTGTCATTCTGTATGTTGTTCCTGCCTATATACACATCGTAACCATCATCGGTCACAAAGTGCATAGGAGGTTTCGGTTTTACCTGTGTCTTTTTATTGACGGTATTCGTATGGATATAGCCGTTTGCCGCTAATTCCTGCTTTATCTCGCTTATCTCCGCATTGGAGGTGGCACGGGATGCGGCATCGAATACGCTGTCGATATATATAAGCTCGTTTTCACCGTCTGCTATCAGCTTTGTAAGCATTCTTTCGGCTTTTTCAAGCTTCTTGTATTCCGCATAGTATTTCTGGGCGTTCTGCGAGGGGGTAAGCCTTACGTCAAGCGGAACGGTCACGGTTTCGCCTGTGCTGTAATCCTCGGCGGTAAGCTCGGTCATACCTTTTTCCATACGGTATATGTTCGCACTTACAACATCGCCACGGACTCGGAATACCTCCCTTTCTCCGCACTGTGCAAGCTCGCCCTTCTGAAGCTCCAGCTTTCTTGCTATTCGCTCATAGGTGTTCATCAGCATTTTCAGCAAATCCCTTGAACGCTGTTTCATACGTTCGTTTTCCGCTTTACTGCCGTAGAATATATCAAGCAGTGCGTTTGCGCCATCTGCGTGAGATACAAGCATCTGCGTGCCGTATTGCTCTATCGGCATAAAGCAGAAATCCTTGTATGCGCCGTTCAGGTCACGCAGAATCGTAAAACCGTTTTTATCTGTCACATATTCTCTTGCACGTTTTATAAAAAACAGCAGGCGGTCATAGTTATCATCCGTCATATCGTCAACCGCAAAATCGGTATCCCTGCACGAATAATAAGCGCACTCCCTCGCAAATACGGGGGATATGCCCTCAAGACAGGCGGTCAGGTGCTTTGACAGTCGTTTTCCCTCGCCCTGTTTTACAGCGTTTATAAACTCGCTGTCGGAACAAATGAGGAAGTTTACACGGGTCAGATCTCTCGGCGGTGTTTCGTATACGATATTCGGAAGTATACGTCTTACCGAGGAAACATCGTCCGTGATACGCTTTATGCTGTCGGTAACACGGTACACGCCGTCCTTTTTTGCCATAAGTATTATATTGCTGTGCCTGCCCATTATTTCGGCGGTAAGGCGGTTTACTACCATATCGCCTATTTCGTTCATGCACTCAAAATCAAAGTTTATTATACGCTCAAGTCCGTCCTGCGTTATATCGAGCAGCTTTCCTCCGCTGAGGTGCTTTCTGAGAAGCATGCAGAACATAGGAGGGGCGGACGGATTTTCCGCCGCACGCTCTGTCATACACACCCGTGCCGACATTGAATTTGAGCTTATCAGTATCTTATTGTGCTTTCCTGCACTGCGTATCGAAATAATTATCTCCTCACGGGAGGGCTGATAGATCTTGTCTATCCTTCCGCCGACAAGCCCTGCCGACAGCATTTCAGATACCACGCAGTGAAGAAAAGTGCCGTCAAGTGACATCGGCAGTCCTTTCCGTCACACGTTAAATTATATATGAGCAGGGGTCTTTACTGCTCTGTGCGACAAATATCTGTGTATTGTGGAATTTGCGGCTAAGAACACCGCAAAGATAATTGCAAAGTATATTTTCCGTGTGGAAATGACCTGCGTCAATAAGGCAGAAATCCCTGTTGACAGCGTCTATCCACACATCGTGCTTTATATCGCCCGTTATAAGAGCGTCACAGCCTGCGACAACGGCAAGCGGTAATGTGCTTCCGCCTGCGCCTGAACAGACGGCTACACGCTTTATCGGTCTGTCAGTTTCGGTATAGCGTACCACCGTGCAGTCAAACGCTTTCTTGCAACACTCAGCAAGAGCCTTGGCGTGAGTTGCTATAGGCAGTTCGCATATTTTACCGTAGCCTGTTCCATCGGGCATAACGGGTTCAAGTATCTTGTCGGAGCGCTCAAATTCGAGCAGGTCGAGCATAATATCGGTAACGCCGTTTTTGGTCATATCCGCATTGGTATGAACGCATACAGCGTTCAGCTTATTCTTGATAAGCTCGTAAACCGGCATACCCTCCGTAACGCTTTTCAGCGGATCGAAGATAACAGGGTGATGCGATATTATAAGATTGGCTTTGTTCGCCACTGCCTCTTTTATCACATCGTTGGTTATGTCAAGGCAAAGGCATATACCCTTAACCGGGGCATTCATATCACCGACAAGAAATCCGCTGTTGTCAAACTTATCCTGCACCGAAAACGGTGCGTATTCATTCAGAAACTCGTAGATAGCGCTTACTTTCATAACCTTCACCCCAAAAAATCATAATGTTGTTATTATATTTTCTATTTCCTGTGCGGTATTGCACAGCTTCTCGCTTTTTGCCGTATCGGACGATGAGCAGCATTCTCCTGCATGTCTTAGCTTACGGCACACCAGGCTCAGATACTCCTTGTCCGTTACCTTTCCGGAATATGCAAAAGCGTCGGTTATCTCACGGCTCTCGCCGTCATAGTACACCGACATAATAACGTAATTTCTGTCGTTTTCCCTTGCGGTAAGTTCTTTTTCTATATAAAAGCCGTTTTTGTACAGTTCTTTTCTTAATATCTCAGCCTTTGTCATAGGCTGGAGGATAAAATGTGTATCACGGCTTAAGAAACGGCAACCGAGAACTATTCTTGCTATAAGCTCGCCGCCCATACCTGCGATTATCACATCGTCGGCATAATCTATTTTTTCAAGTCCGTCCGACAACACAAGACGCACAGCATCTTCTTTTCCTATGTAGTGCATTACCGTCTGTTTTGCCGAAAGCAAAGGACCTTCGTTTATATCCGCCGCCGTGAGCTTTCTTTCACCGTCAAGATAGAGCCTGCAGGGGAGCAGGGCGTGATCCGTACCTACATCGCAGATCTCTCCGCCTTTACGCACCATTC
>ULQB01002299.1_pt1 | contig 13718 bp, 10 predicted proteins | sample 1954041 | NCBI WGS metagenome assembly ULQB01 (sample SAMEA4835644, study PRJEB28245) | human gut metagenome | biome: gut microbiome; material: fecal sample | place: Denmark | collected 2008 | reverse complement strand
TATCCGATATACTATTTATGCAGGTCATCGCGATTTCGATGTAGATGTATTCTTCAATAAGGATGTTTCTGACTATCAGTTTGCTACTGGATTAATCAATGTGAAGGGGTCCAGTGAATTTTCAGATAACAAGGGCTTGCGTGGATGCTATGGAAGCGACTGGCCAACAGGCAAGGACGATGGCAAGCACAAGTTGGAAACTGTAGGCTTGGGCATCTATGTTCCTCAGTCAGCTTTGGTAAGTCAGGAGCCAGCTAACAAAGATGTTTATACCCAGGTGGTAAAGCCTATCGGCAACCGTTTGAGTTATAAACTCGCCTATACCAGTGCCAACGAAACCTATGGTTTCAAGGGTGAAAAGGAATGGTATCAGTGGCTGAAAGACTGGAAGAAGCAGATAGAAGAACCTGTCAAGGTTTCTGTATCTTGTATCATCCGATAGCCAGAATGTTGCACAAATAGCCAATAATGGGTAAAAATGTAAGTGCTTTTGCCTATTATTGGCTTTTCGTTTTATTTTTTTAGCTAAAACGCTTGGTTTTTATCATTTTTTTTAGTATTTTTGCAGTCGTAACCAGAAAACTGTGAATTTAAGTGAAAAGAATATTTAATTATATAGTCATATTAGCAATTGTGCTTCTTCATTCGGCTTGTGAATATAAGTTTAAGTCGAATGATGAGGTTGACGCTGCACCATTGACGGTGCAACGCTATGACCGTTTGCAAAGCCGTTATCTGACTACCGGTGATTTCTCTGCACTCCAGCAGATGAATACCGACTATCCTATAGAGACCCGTACCCTGATAGAGAAGATGTTGCAGCTTGGTACCATTACCGATGCCAACATCAGTAACCGTTTCCTGATGTTCTATCAGGATTCCACTCTTCAGTCGCTGATAGCTGATGCCGAGGCTACCTATGCCAATATGGATGACATCAACAGTCAGCTGGTTTCTTCTTTCGAACGTCTGCGACATTGGATTCCGGAAATTCATCCGCCTATCTTCTATTCCCAGATTGGTGCGTTGGACCAGAGCATAGTTGTGGGTGAGCATTCGGTTGGAATCTCGCTCGATAAGTATATGGGAAGTGACTATCCGCTTTATAAGAAATACTATACTGTGCAGCAGCGCAGTACGATGACAAGAGAATATATCGTGCCCGACTGTCTGACGTTCTATCTGCTCAGTCTGTATCCGATGGCAAACTTTGATAACCGTCCGCAGCTAGACCGTGACTTGCACATGGGCAAGATTATGTGGGTAGTGAATAAGGCTATGGGTAAGAAGGTATTTAAGTCAAAATACGTAAGAACAATCAATTCATATACTAAACGTTATCCAAAGGTAACCGTAAAACAGTTGCTCGAAGACGAGGATTACTCGCCTATCGAGGCTTTACATAAAGATTAAAATGAAGAAAATAACAACTTTTATCGCAACAATCATGATGGTATCTTCCATACAAGCAGCTGATAAATTAGATTTGAAGTCAATTACTTCCGGCGCATTTACTCCTGCTTATGTATCAGGTATCAACCCTATTGAGGGCACCGACTTGTATGCAAATATCAGCAGCAATGGCAAGCAGGTGGTAAGTTATTCATTCAAGACTGGTAAGCAGGTGGCTGTATTGCTCGACCTGGATGCTTCCAATGCTCCTTTTAAGTCTATCGATGGCTACGTAATTAGTCCTGATAGCAAGAAAATCCTTGTGATGACAAACCGAAAGGCGGTATATCGCCGTTCTTTCAAGGCTGAATATTTTATCTATGATGTGGCTGCAAAAAGCTTTACTAAACTCTCTGAGGGTGCAGAGCAGCAGGTGGCTACCTGGTCGCCTGATTCACGTCATATCGCTTTCGTCAAGGATAACAACATCTTTATCTCGGATGGAGAGAAGGAAGTGCAGGTTACCAAGGACGGTAAGTTTAACGAGGTTATCAATGGTATTCCTGATTGGGTTTACGAAGAGGAGTTTGCTTTCAACCGTGCTTTCGCATGGAATGCTGACGGTACTTCTATCGGATGGATCCGCTTTGATGAGAGTCATGTGAAGACTTATTCCCTGCAGCTCTTCGAGGGCAGTCATCCTACCAACAGCCAGTATCATGCCTATCCTGGTGAGTATTCATACAAGTATCCTAAGGCTGGTCAGGACAATTCCAAGGTGAGTCTCTGGAGCTATAATCTGAAGAGCGGTAAGGTGATTTCGCTCGATGTTCCTGTTGATTCAGACGGCTATTATCCACGTATCAAGACATCTCCTGATGCCAACAGTCTGATTGTCTACACCATGAACCGTCATCAGGACGATATGCGTCTCTATTCCGTGAATCCTTTCACAGGCAAGAGTAAGCAGCTGATTAAGGAAAGCGTGCCTAAGTTTGTCAAGGAAGAAGTGGTAGAGAACAGTATCGTGGGCAAGAAGAATATTCTGCTTCCTAGCGACCGCGATGGATATATGCACCTCTATCTCTATGATATGAACGGTAAGCTGATTCGTCAGGTAGAGAAGGGTAACTACGATGTAACCAGTATCTATGGTATGAACGAGAAGACTGGCGATGTCTATTTCCAGGCAGCCAAGTTGAACGCTCACGACCGTCAGGTTTATGTGGCTCATAAGAATGGCAAGGTTGAGCGCCTTACTGATGCAGAGGGTTCCAATGCCGCTATCTTCTCTGGTGATTACCGTTACTTCGTGAACACATGGAGCTCTTATGCCCATCCTTATGTCTTCACGGTTCGCAGCAACAAGGGTAAGGTCATCAAGATGTTGGAAGATAACAAGAAACTCCTCGAAAAGACCAAGCAGTATAAGTGGGGTAAACGTGAGACTTTCTCTTTCACCACTTCCGAGGGCGTGAAGCTTGATGGATGGATGGTTAAGCCTGTAGATTTTGATGCCAGTAAGAAGTATCCTGTTATCCTCTTCCAGTATTCTGGTCCGGGCAATCAGCAGGTTCTTGATGCTTGGAGCACCGGTAGTATGGGTAGCGGTGGCGCCTTCGATTATTACCTGGCTCAGGAGGGCTTCATCGTAGCATGTGTTGACGGTCGTGGTACCGGTGGCCGTGGTGCTGAATTTGAAAAGTGTACTTATCTCCGTTTGGGTGATCTGGAGTCAAAGGACCAGGTTGAGACAGCTCTCTATATGGGCAGTCTGCCATACGTAGACAAGGATAATATCGGTATCTGGGGTTGGAGTTATGGTGGTTTCAATACCTTGATGAGCATGAGTGAAGGTCGCCCTGTATTCAAGGCAGGTGTGGCTGTAGCGCCTCCTACCTGTTACCGTTACTATGACAGTGTTTATACCGAGCGTTATATGCGCACTCCTCAGGAGAATGAGGATGGCTATAAGGTGAATCCGATGGAGCGTGCTGCCCAGCAGCATGGAGCTTTGCTGCTTTGTCATGGTTTGGCAGATGACAATGTTCATCCTCAGAATACTTTCGAGTATGCTGAGTCTTTGGTCCAGGCAGATAAGGATTTCAAGGAAATCTGGTATACCAACCGCAACCACGGTATTTTTGGTGGTAATACCCGCAATCATCTGTTGCGTCAGATTTGCAATTGGTTCAAGCAGAATATGCAGAAGTAATCGCCCGTAAGGGTGTCAGTAAAAGCCTTGGGAAATTTGCCCAGGGCTTTTACTTCTAAAAAGAAAATCGCCCTGAAAAGGAAAGCATCATCCAAATCGATGCTTTTACCTTTTCAGGGCGATTATATTTGTTCTATAATATACAGTTATTTCTTTGCTTTCTGCATTTTCTTCTGCATTTTCTTTTCCCATTTTGCTTCAGCTTTGGCTTTCTTCAATTCTGCATTAGCCTGCTTGATTTTCTGCTTCTGCTTTTTCAGGTTAGCCTTGTGCTTTTTAGCTTCTGCCTTTGCTTGCTGTTTTTCAGCTTTGATTTCAGCCTTGGTCTTAGACTCTTCAAAGGAAGTTGGGGTAACCCCTACGAAATGGAACTCTGCATTGTCGATGGTCTTGACCAACCATGGAGTAGGGAGATCCTTTGGCTTCTCTCCGCTTTTCAGGCGCTGAGCCTTAGGTTTGCGAGTGTATTTGCTGTAAAGCTTCATCCATTTCTTTTCCACCTTCTTCTGGTTGAGGTCATAGAAGACAGCACAGGTTCTGTATCCGGCTCCCTGCTGCTCCAGATAGTCTCTCAGCTGGAAAGAATAGTTGTCTCTGCTAACCAGGAAATTTGCTTTTCCCACGAAGTAGGCTGAGTCTACTTTCTGAACTCCAGTAATGTATACTGTAGAATCGTTGAACGATGATGCAAAACCGAAGATATATGCGGTTTTCGGATCATTTTTTGCAGCGTTAGCCAGAGAAGAGAATCCCAAAGCCATCATCAATGCTGCTAAAGCTAATTTTCTAATATTCATTTTCATATTCCTATTTCAGATGCTGTCTTCTATAGGATTCAGCTTTTCTCATGCTTATCCCAAGTAAGATTTCAGCAGTTTATTTTTTGTATTATGACGTATTCGGCGAATGGCCTTCTCTTTGATCTGGCGTACTCGCTCTCGGGTCAGATTATACTTTTCACCAATTTCATCCAGCGTCAGTTCTGGTTCACCGATGCCGAAGAAGGCTTTTATTACTTTTTGTTCACGTTCGCCGAGCAGCTTGATCATGCGTGTCACTTCCGTTCTGAGTGATTCCATAACCAACTCTTTGTCGGTTGAAGGGCTGTCAGGACTTGTCATGGAGTCAACCATGCTTCCTTCTTCGCCGTTGGCAAAAGGAGCGTCTACGCTTACTTCATAGTTGTTGGCATTCATGGCATCCGCAATCTTGTCTTCCGGCATGTCAATACGTTCCGCCATCTCATTGATGCTAGGTTTGCGTTCGTGCTCTTGCTCGAATTTATATGCCTCTCTCATGATTTTAGATACACTTCCCACCTGATTGAGAGGCAGGCGCACCAATCTGCTCTGCTCGGCTATGGCCTGCAGAATACTTTGTCTGATCCACCATACAGCATAAGATATAAACTTGAAGCCGCGGGTGTCATCAAATTTTTCGGCGGCCTTAATGAGGCCAAGGTTACCTTCGTTGATAAGGTCTGGCAAACTCAAACCTTGGTTTTGATATTGCTTGGCTACTGATACTACAAAACGCAGATTAGCTTTGCATAGTCTTTCCAACGCCTTTTTATCGCCTTTCCTTATTTTTTGAGCCAATTCTACTTCTTGGTCCGTAGTAAGAAGCTCTTCATGACCAATTTCTTGGAGATACTTTTCTAACGATGCGCTTTCACGATTCGTTATAGATTTTGTTATTTTAAGCTGTCTCATGGTAGAGTTTAATTTTATGTTATTGCAAAAGTACGCTTTTTGTTTGAAATAACAAAAAAAATAGCAGATATTTTTGAAAATACCTGCTATTTTGTCATTTTTTATCATTTCAGAAGAGGTAAAAACTTATCTCTTCTTCTAAAAACTCTTTGCAATGATTAGTCTTTCTGCAATGGAACTGCAAAGTATGCCTTCTTGCCTGTTGGCCAGATGCCCTGGATATAGAGCACAGGATCCTTGCTGGTTGAAGCACTCTTCACTGCCTTCTGCAGGTCATCGAGTGAACTGATATTGCTGTCGTTGATGCGCTGGATGATGAATCCGCGTGAAATGCCGGCATCCTTCAGGGCACCGCTGCTCACCTTCATTACTTCTACGCCATACTTGATGTTGAGCTGATTTTTGATGCTCTGTGTGACAGGACGGAAGGTTCCACCGAGAACATCGAGGTCTGCGCTCTTGATGACAGAAGTATTGCCCTGGGCATTCTTCAAGGTGATGGTCTTGGTGATAGTCTTCTTGTTGCGCAGGTAGGTGATGCTCATCTTGTCGCCAGGACGCTTGCCGTTGAGAGTCTCCTGCAGCTCTGCCATCTTGGTTACCTTCTTGCCGTCTACCTTGGTGATGACATCGCCTTCCTTCAAGTCGGCAGCTGCACCGTTGCCGTCCTCGTCTACCTTGGCAATATATACACCCTCGTTGGTTCCGAGATCCACTTCCTTGCCATTCTCCTTCTGTGCATTGATGTAATTGAGGACATCGCTGCCCTGGATGCTCAACATGACGCGCTGCACGCTACCATACTTTTTAATATCATCTACCACCTTGTTCATGATAGAGGTTGGAATTGCAAAACCGTAACCTGCGTATGAACCGGTCTGTGAATAGAGCATGGCATTGATACCTACCAGTTCGCCCTGGGTGTTAACCAAAGCACCACCTGAGTTACCTGCGTTGATGGCAGCATCGGTCTGGATGAAGCTCTCCACACCGTTGGCACCGAGTGTACGTGCCTTGGCAGAGATGATACCTGCTGTTACAGTATTGTTGAGGCCGAATGGATTGCCCACTGCAATAACCCACTCACCAACCTTTACGTTATCGCTGTTGGCGATAGGAAGAGTAGGGAGGTTCTTGCCTTCAATCTTGATCAGGGCAAGGTCGGTAGTCTTGTCGGTTCCGATGATGCGGGCAGAGAACTCACGGTTGTCGTTCAATGTTACTGTCAATTCGTCAGCACCTTCTACTACGTGGTTGTTGGTTACGATATAACCGTCAGAGCTGATGATGACGCCCGAACCTGTAGCTTCACGCTTAGGGGTCTGTACCTGCTGCTTGCGAGTGCCTCCCTGTCCTGGATTACCGAAGAATCCGAATGGGTCGAAGAATCCTCCGAACGGATCGCTTTCAACGTCTACAGTCTTTACCTTAGAGTTCTGTACGTATTTGATATGTACAACGGCAGGCAGGGCCTTTTCTGCAGCGAATGTCAAGTCAACTGGCTGACCAGGAGTTGTTGCAGTAGCTGATGTTGCTGCGTTAACCTTCATGAATGAACCTGCAGAGAATGCGAGTGAACCTACGCACAATGCAGCGATTACGTAATTTGTTACTTTTTTCATGTTTCTTATTTTTTAATTTTCTATTCTTTTATTCTAAGTTAGCAGCTAAAAGTGTGCCAAACTATTTTGGGGCAATAGCTGTTGCTTTTCGGTTGCAAATATAGAGTCATTTTCTGATATACGTTCATTTCTGCTTCGTTTTTTATTCGGTTTTAACATTTAAAATTAACACTTTAACGGCTGTTAAACAAGAAAAGCCCTATTTTTACAAATATTCAGTACTTAAGTTATTTTTCTTGCTTCTGTATATGAAGTTAAAAAAATGCTATTGCTTAATATTTGTAAATAGAAACCCATAGAAATCTCCGTTTATTTGAGTTTCTTTCCTCTTTTTTCTCTTTTTCCATTCGAAAAGAGAGGCAAAAAAGGCAAAAGAGATAAAAAAAATGGAGATATATTTCCCTTTCTTCTTTTTTTTTCTTACCTTTGCATATCGAAAGCAGTGCTCCGGCTTGTCGCTGGCATTTCTTTATGGGGATGCGAGAGGAAAGTCCGGGCAGCATAGGGCATTCCACTTCCGAAACTAGAAGCTATTGGTGACAGTAGGTGTCGGTAGAAGAAAATAACCGCCCGAAACTTATTCCGTAGCGATGAAGCTTGCTTCATCGTGGTTTAGTGTCGGGTAAGGGTGAGAAGGTGGTGTAAGAGACCACCAGCTGGCGGGTGATCGTCAGGCTGTACCATCTGGGAGCTGTAAGCTCATGTATACCACAGATTGAGGGCGGCTCGTCCGATTGTTCCTTCGGGAACTGCTGTGGAGGGTAGAGTGCTTGAGCCCAGGGGTGACTCTGGGACTAGATAAATGACAAGCGCCTGTATCTCTTTGTTCTCTTACCATTCATTGCAGGCACAGAACTCGGCTTATAGGGGCACTGCTTTCTTTATTTTAGTTCTTTTGCATCGTTAACTGTTTATATCTAAAGGTGCAATACCTGATGTATATAATATGTATGATGTGATATTTCTAACAATTTAAACAACTACAAAATTATGGAACTCAAAGAACCAGAAAAGCAGATATTAGATGATTTTGAACACAAGGTGACCGGTAAAATTGCCAAGTATGGCGGTGAGCCTGATTTTCCTAAGTTGGAGAATTACGGTATTACCCGCATGGATCTTGATGATTATCTTTTTGATAAGCAGGCGATACTCGATATGGGCGGTTCAAAGCGTACCCAGCTCACTGTGGGTGGTTTCATCACCGTGATTCCTGTATTGATATTGTCATGTTTTCCGGATAAGTCGCCTATCTATGAGAATGGCAAGGCACTTACCACCATCATTGCCATTCTCATCGGCTTGCTGTTGGCTTGTTTTGCCAAGTCGTTGCTCCAGATGATTATCCTTTTCCGTGTCAACAAGCACAAGGAGGCAAAGATGGAAACTTATATCAAGGCTGTACTCTTCTACGAGCCGAAAGCATAGCCTTGTAAAAACTATAAATTATTAATTAATAATTATAAATTAATATGACATTACCAGATTTTATGGATTATAAGGACAAGTTCACTCAGAGTGCATTTGTCGAGAAGATTTCGCATATCGCTAAGCGTGCAGGTGCCAAGATGGTATATGCCGCACTTATTCTCTATTATACATTAGAGAGCGATAAAGTGGCTTTGAAGGATAAGGCTATTATTATTGCAGCCTTGGGTTATCTGATAAGTCCGTTAGATGTGATTCCTGATGCCATTCCTATTGCCGGTTTGGGTGATGACTTGGCTGTATTGCTCTATGTGCTCCATAAGGTTTGGGGAGATGTTTCTGAGGATGCCAAGAAGAAAGCGCAGGAAAAGCTTTCCAAATGGTTTGATGAGGATGAGATTCCTGCCCTCGATGATCTCTTCAAGGATAATCCAGAGGATACTCCGGTATAATAGGAAATTTCTATTGCTAAATAATAAAAGCTCCATCTGCAATGTGCAGATGGAGCTTTTATCGTAAGATAGTAAGTCTTGCGACTTACTATCCTTTTTTGCTATCTATTTATTGATAGACCAGCTGTCTTATGCTGATGATTTAACCTTAATCTCTCTTGTGTATTCTATTTTATACGATTCCCTGAGCCATCATAGCTTTAGCTACCTTCAGGAAGCCTGCTACGTTAGCACCCTTTACATAGTTGATGTAACCATCAGGCTCTGTACCATACTTCACGCAGTTTGCGTGGATATCGTTCATGATATCGTGGAGCTTGGCATCAACCTCCTCACGAGACCACTTCAAGCGCTCAGAGTTCTGGCTCATTTCAAGACCTGATACTGCAACACCACCAGCGTTGGCAGCCTTACCTGGAGAGTAGAGGATCTTGGCATCCTGGAATACCTTGATAGCTTCTGGAGTTGTAGGCATGTTGGCACCCTCACTTACAGCGATGACACCGTTAGCAACCAATGCCTTAGCAGCCTCCTCGTTGATCTCGTTCTGAGTAGCTGATGGGAGAGCAATGTCTGCCTTCTCAAACCAAGGCTTAGCACCCGCTACATACTTAACGCCATATTTCTCAGCATATTCCTTGATACGTCCACGCTCTACGTTTTTGAGTTCCATGATGTAGTCGAGCTTCTCGCGGTCGATACCATCTGGATCGTAGATGTAACCGTCAGAGTCTGAACATGTCACTGGCTTAGCACCGAGCTGGAGCAACTTCTCCATAGTGTACTGAGCAACGTTACCAGAACCTGATACCAAAACTGTCTTACCCTTGATGTCGATGTTCTTTGTTGCGAGCATGTTGCAGAGGAAGTAAACGTTACCGTAACCTGTAGCCTCAGGACGGATGAGAGAACCACCGAACTCCTGACCCTTACCGGTCAAGACACCCTGGAACTGGTGAGTCAACTTTTTGTACATTCCGAAGAGGTAACCAACCTCACGGCCACCTACACCGATGTCTCCAGCAGGAACGTCCTCGTCTGGACCCATGTGACGGTAAAGCTCAGTCATGAAAGCCTGGCAGAAACGCATCACCTCGTTGTTGCTCTTGCCACGTGGAGAGAAGTCAGAACCACCCTTTGCACCACCCATAGGGAGAGTAGTAAGAGAGTTCTTGAAAGTCTGCTCGAAAGCAAGGAACTTCAGAATACCCAAGTTTACAGACTTGTGGAAGCGAAGACCTCCCTTGTAAGGGCCGATCACGTTGTTGTGCTGTATGCGGTAACCCATGTTAGTCTGAACGTTACCCTTATCGTCTACCCATGATACACGGAACTCAATCACGCGATCTGGAATGCAAAGGCGCTCGATGAGGTTTGCCTTCTCAAACTCAGGGTGCTTGTTGTACTCTTCCTCGATAGTACCGAGAACCTGACTAACAGCCTGGATGTACTCAGGCTCATTTGGGAATCTTCTTTGAAGATTCGCGATAACTTCAGATGCTTTCATAATCTTTTTATCTTTTATTGTGTTTAATTCTTTTTATTTCTTATTTCTGTTGCAAAGATATAGTTTTTTCTTGAAATAACCAACAAAAAGATAGAAAAAATGAAGAAAAGGTAGAAAAAAGTCACACTTTTAACTTTTTGTAAAGGTTTGTATGGCATTTTTGTGTGCGTACACCTTATTATATATAGAAAATATATTGTATTTGATGTGTTTTAATGTGTTAGTTGTCGGGTGGGGTACGAGGATATAAAAAATCCCAATAAGCAGTTGCGAGCCAAACTCGTAATCGCTTATCGGGATCTGATTTTAATGTTGAATGTTATTTTGTATTTTACAGTGCTTCATCGTCAGGGCGCTGAAGAGCTGGCTGCTTTATCTTTGGAAGGTGCTTCTTCCTTCTGAGCCATGCTGCTTTTCGCTTTTCGTAGTCTTCGCGATGTCGCTCAAGAAAATTATCTGCCATGTCGTCTGATTATTCTTCCTTAAACTTACTATAGATTACCTTAATCTTGACAGGGCTGTTTTGCTTCGTACCCTTCTGGAGTCGGGTAGAGGTAAGTGCCATGTCATGATTGATCTTGGTGATTACAGTAGCGTTGTTCAGTGTGCTGGTTGTTACCGTTACCGGTACCAGTACCACCTTGTTCCAGTTGTCGCTCGTGCCCTTATTCTTGTACATCACTGAGATGAGGTTACTGATGTTGTTGAATGTAAAGGCATTGTTCACGGTAGAACCGGTCTTGCTGTAGCTGGCAGTATACGTGGTACGATTGTCTGTAATCTTGTTTTTCTCGAAGAAGCTGTTCAGACTGTCTTTCTGTACCATCAGGATGGTAGAAGGTACATCAAACTGATATTTGTTGTTGTTATCAGTATTGTTGAGTCGTGGGAATGAGATAGTAGCTGTATTGAGCGTATCTTTCTCATGTCCTCTCATGATTTCCTCTACAGGCAGGGTAACCTCAGTGAAGATTCCTGCTGGTGATTTGATGTAAGTGCAGGACTCGTCTGCTGCCAACTGAGCCAGTTTGCTGGCATCATTGGTAATCTTGTTCAGCTGCAATACCTCCTCGGTTCCATCGAAGCGATGATAGCCATGACCTACGGCTGTACTGTCTGTAACGCCATCAGAAGCCTTGATCTGCTTCTTGCGGGTCCAATAGAACTGAAGCTCGGTGTTCCAGATGTTAGCCACGTTGCCTACACCGCCCACGCTCTTGATGTAGAAGCCTGGGCATACGTTGTGAATGAAGCGGTAGCTGGTCTCGAAATACTCAGGATGCTCATAATAGGTCTGCATGATATAAGAACCATAGTTCTTGTAGGTCTTGCCGTCCTTGGTATATGGCTTGTTGAGATAAATCTTGAAGTTAGTTACATAGTTGCTGAGCTGATAGGTGGCACTTGCCTTGAAATTGTCTTTGTTGACATATCCGTCGGCAAAGGCATCAAAGTCGGAGAGATAGTTGGAATTCTCCGGCATCGCCTTGGTCATCTCGTAAGCCGTCACCTTCATAGGGGCGAGGGTATCGCCGTATGTGCTCCTGTAAGAGACGAGCAGGAAGCAGGAGTCTGCTTCGATTCTGCCACCGTTGGCATTCTGGATATACTGCAGGGTATCGATGTTGAAATTAGGAAGTACGCCAAACTGGCTCATGTAATCGCCCGAAACGCATGTACCCGTTTCTGGATCCTTTACTTTTCCTATCAAGCCTGAATTGCTTCTGTTAAGCACTGGACCTGCAACTAGAGAATTGGTAGCTACATCAAAAACAGCGTTAGAGATGTTGATGTTGTCTACATTGTTAGTGATGCTACCACCGATGTTCTCGGTGGTGTCATCACATGCAGCGAAAGTCATCGCTGCTATCATCATAACCGTTAATAATCTAAGAATTTTCATTATCCTTGATAAATTGTATACTAATACCTAAACTTTAATCTTCGTCTGGGCATACCTCGTTGATGAGCTTAGCGTATGGATCAGCAAAGTCATCGCCTGGGAAACGGAGTAAAGGCTTGTTCTTGTCTTCTGCATACTTGATGACTTCTGCATTGACGCCTTCGGCAGCTTCTACTACGCCGTCGCTGTAGTCGATGGCCATTTTTGCCAATTCGAGGAAGTCAAAGTCGTCACCGTAATCTGCAAGCATGTCAGGTGTTGCTTCACGATACTCCACGCTCTGTTTGAAGTTGTGACCCAGAGAGCCTTTCAACTCGTTAGGATAGAATGCGCAAATCACCTTCGATTCTGCAAATGAAGGCTCTTCTGCGTATGCTGTCTTGATGTAGAAAGGAACCACTGCGCTTACCCATCCTTGGCAAACGATGACGTCTGGCTGCCAGCGCAGCTTCTTGACTGTTTCCAGTACACCACGTGCGAAGAAGATGGCACGCTCACCATTGTCTGTGTATTCCACGCCCTTCTCGTCGGTACTCATTTGTCGACGGTTGAAGTAGTCGTCGTTATCTATGAAATAGATTTGCTGACGTGTTGTTGGTATAGATGCTACCTTGATGATCAGAGGGTGATCAGAATCATCAATGATAAGGTTCATACCAGACAGGCGGATTACCTCATGCAATTGTCCGCGACGCTCGTTGATTGTGCCCCATTTAGGCATAAAGGTGCGAATCTCAAAACCTGCTTCCTGCATCTTCTGAGGTAGTTCGCGTCCCATGATTGACATGTGAGTCTCGGCTACGTATGGGTCGACCTCCTGATTGATAAATAGTACTTTCTTTGCCATAAAACTTAAATTTTATTCTTACGAATTACGTGCAAAGGTACAAAAAAAAATCCAAATATTGGCATTTTTTCTTTTAAAAAGGAGTTTTTCGACGTTTATTCGCTTTTTTTTAGGTTTTTTCTTTCTTATTTCAGAAAAAAGTTGTTATTTTGCACCCCGAAACAGAATTAAGAAGATGAAAGTAATCAATAAGATTGTTGACCTCCAGAACGAACTCTTCGATCGTCGCAAGGAGGGAAAGGAAATCGGCCTCGTGCCAACTATGGGTGCGCTTCATGAGGGTCATGCCTCTTTGGTGAAGCGCAGTGTAAAGGAAAACGGTGTTACTGTGGTATCTGTTTTTCTGAATCCTACTCAGTTTAATGACAAGGGTGATCTGGAACGTTATCCTCGCACTCTTGATGCCGACTGCAAGCTCCTTGAGGCTTGTGGTGCTGACTATGTTTTTGCTCCTTCTGTAGAGGAGGTGTATCCTACGCCAGATACCCGCCACTTCGAGTTCCCTCCGGTTTCTACCGTGATGGAGGGTGCTAAGCGTCCTGGTCATTTCAATGGTGTTTGCCAGGTGGTAAGCCGCCTGTTCTATATCGTTCGTCCTAACCGTGCTTATTTCGGTGAGAAGGATTGGCAGCAGATTGCT
>ULQB01047184.1_pt1 | contig 13823 bp, 10 predicted proteins | sample 1954041 | NCBI WGS metagenome assembly ULQB01 (sample SAMEA4835644, study PRJEB28245) | human gut metagenome | biome: gut microbiome; material: fecal sample | place: Denmark | collected 2008 | reverse complement strand
ACAACATAGAAGCCTGCTCATACCTAGAGCAGGCTTTCTGCATTTATATACCCTCAAGCGAAAATGACTTTATGCTTTCAGCGCATTATCTGCAAAGAAAACCACTAAAACACTTTATTTCTACCCTTCTCTGCAAAAAAGTCAGCATTTTTTTGCGTTATCACAAATATTTTTTGTACTTTTGCCTTCAAATTGTAAATAATTAAATTAAAAGACATTATATGCTTACACTTAAACTCATCAGTGAAGAAACTGAACGTGTAGTTAAAGGTCTTGAAAAGAAGCATTTTCCAAATGCTCGTGAGGCCGTAGAGAAAGTATTGGAGTACGACAAGATTCGTCGTGAAGCTCAGCAGAAGCTGGATAACAACAAGCAGCAGGCTAACCAGTTTGCCAAGCAGATTGGTGCCCTTATGAAGGAAGGCAAGAAGGAAGAAGCTGAAAGCGCCAAGGCTCAGGTAGCTATGCTCAAGGCTGACGCTAAGGCTCTGGAAGAGATCATGGAGAAGGCTCAGAACGATATGACCAACCAGTTGCTCGAAATTCCAAACATCCCTTGCGAACTGGTTCCTGAGGGTAAGGATGCAGCTGACAACGTAGTAGTAAAAGAAGGTGGCGAAAAGCCTAACCTCGGTGAGGATGCTCTCTGCCACTGGGATCTCCTGAAGAAGTACAACCTCGTTGACTTCGACCTCGGTGTCAAGATTACAGGTGCTGGTTTCCCTGTATATATCGGTAAGATGGCTCGCTTCCAGCGTGCTCTCGAGGCTTTCTTCCTCGATGAAGCCCGTAAGAGCGGATACCTGGAGATTCAGCCTCCTTACGTAGTAAACGAGGATTCAGGTCGTGGAACTGGTCAGTTGCCAGACAAGGAGGGTCAGATGTATCACGCTAATCTCGACAACCTCTTCCTCATCCCTACTGCTGAGGTTCCTGTAACCAACATCTTCCGTGATGTGATCCTCGACGAGAAGGATCTCCCTATCAAGCGCTGTGCTTACTCTGCCTGCTTCCGTCGTGAGGCTGGTAGCTACGGTAAGGATGTTCGCGGCTTGAACCGCTTGCACCAGTTTGACAAGGTAGAGATTGTACGCATCGATAAGCCAGGTCACTCTTACGAGAGCCTGAACGAGATGCTCGACCACGTAGAGGGTCTCTTGAAGAAGTTGGAGTTGCCATACCACATCCTCCGTCTCTGCGGTGGTGACATGAGCTTCACCTCTTCTATCTGCTACGACTTCGAGACATGGAGTGCAGCACAGGGTCGCTGGCTGGAGGTTTCATCAGTATCTAACTTCGAGAGCTACCAGGCTAACCGTCTCCACTGCCGCTATCGCCATGCAGAGGACAAGAAGATTGAGCTTTGCCACACCTTGAACGGTTCAGCTCTTGCCTTGCCACGTATCGTTGCAACTATCCTGGAGAACAATCAGACTCCAGAGGGTATCCGTGTGCCTAAGGTATTGGTACCTTACTGCGGATTCGAGATGCTCGATGACAAGAACTTCGATTAATTCGAACTAAAAAACAGAACGGACCAGAAGTCCAGTCCTGTCAAGAATACAAAAAACATATTGTACGAGGATAACTTCGACTGCCATCAAAGGTGGTCGTAGTTATCCTTTTGCATTTTCAATACCATGCACAAACATGCATAAACAACTAAATTAAAAATAGACAATAGTCAACATAAAAAGTTAATAGCCAATGAACAAGATTATCAAGAAAATACAATACTCTGAAAAGGTATTCCGTTTCGATGTGGAAGCTCCACTCATTGCCAAGAGCCGCAAGGCAGGCAACTTCGTCATCATCCGTGTAGACAACAACAGTGAGCGCATGCCGCTGACCATTGCTGATGCCGACATAGAAAAAGGCACCATTACCCTGGTAGTGCAGAAGGTAGGCTTATCATCAACCAAGCTTTGTGCCCTAAACGAAGGCGATGAGATTCATGACGTAGTAGGTCCGCTCGGAAACCCAACACATATTGAAAACTTCGGTACCGTCATCTGTGCTGGCGGTGGCGTAGGTGTAGCTCCTATGCTCCCTATCATCAAGGCTCTGAAGGCTGCGGGCAACCGTGTGCTCAGCGTGATTGCAGGCAGAAGCAAGGATCTCGTCATCATGGAGGATGAGGTGCGGGCATCAAGTGATGAACTCATCATCATGACCGACGACGGAAGTTACGGAGAGAAAGGCGTAGTAACCGTAGGTATCGAGAAGCTTATCAATCAAGAGCATATCGACAGAGTCTTTGCCATCGGTCCTCCTATCATGATGAAGTTCTGCTGTCTCTTGACTCAGAAATACAATCTCCCTACTGATGTATCACTCAATACCATCATGGTAGACGGTACGGGTATGTGCGGTGCCTGCCGACTGACTATCGGCGGAAAGACCAAGTTTGTCTGCATCGACGGTCCTGAGTTTGACGGTGCCCAGGTAGACTGGGACGAGATGTTCAAACGCATGGGAACCTTCAAGGACGTAGAGCGCGAGGAGATGGAACACTTCGAGGAACATCTGGCTACCGTAAATACAGGAAAGAAGAAGGAGACCACAGACATAACAATGGACGTAGAGCCAACAGATGCATCCATCGAAGAGCTGACAGACCGCAACGCAGAGTGGCGCAAGGAATTGCGTGCATCCATGAAGGCAAAGGAACGTACGGCTATCGAGCGTGTGAAGATGCCGGAACTCGACCCAGTATATCGTGCAACCACCCGTACAGAGGAGGTGAATATCGGCTTGACCAAGGAGATGGCATTGACCGAGGCAAAGCGCTGTCTGGACTGTCCTAAGCCTACCTGTATGGAAGGCTGTCCGGTAAGTATCAATATTCCGTCATTCATCAAGAATATCGAGCGCGGTCAGTTCCTGGCAGCTGCCAAGGTTCTGAAGAATACCTCTGCCCTACCTGCAGTCTGCGGACGTGTCTGTCCTCAGGAGAAGCAGTGCGAAAGCAAATGTGTACATCTCAAGATGAACGAGCCTGCTGTGGCTATCGGATATCTGGAACGATTCGCTGCCGACTATGAGCGACAGAGTGGTAATATCTCCGTACCTCAATGCGATGAAGCTAACGGCATCAAGGTTGCAGTGGTTGGTTCAGGTCCTTCTGGCTTGAGTTTTGCAGGCGATATGGCAAAGAAGGGATTCGACGTTACCGTATTCGAGGCTTTACATGAAATCGGTGGCGTATTGAAATATGGTATTCCAGAGTTCCGTCTTCCTAATGCCATCGTAGACGTAGAGATTGAGAATCTTCAGAAGATGGGCGTGAAATTCATCACCGACTGTATCGTAGGCAAGACCATCTCTGTAAAAGACCTGGAAAAACAGGGATTCAAGGGCATCTTTGTGGGTTCGGGAGCAGGTTTGCCTAACTTCATGAATATCCCTGGTGAGAATGCCTTGAACATCATGTCTTCCAATGAGTATCTGACTCGTGTGAACCTGATGGATGCAGCCAATCCTCATACCGACACCCCTATCAATCTGGGAAAGAAGGTGGTTGTTGTAGGAGGTGGAAACACAGCAATGGACAGTTGCCGTACCGCCAAGCGTCTGGGAGCAGAAGTAACATTGGTTTATCGCCGTTCTGAAGCAGAGATGCCTGCCCGACTAGAGGAAGTCAAGCATGCCAAGGAAGAAGGCATCAACTTCATGACTCTCCATAATCCTAAGGAGTATGAAGCTGACGAAAAGGGCGCTGTGAAGTCTGTCGTCCTCGACGTCATGCAGTTAGGTGAGCCTGATGCCAGTGGTCGCCGTCGTCCGGAAGCTACAGGCGAGACCGTGACTTTGGAGTGCGACCAGGTGATTGTTGCCGTGGGTGTAAGTCCTAACCCTCTTGTTCCTCAGAGCATTGAAGGATTGGAGCTTGGCAGAAAGAACACCATTGCCGTGAACGAGCAGATGCAGAGTTCTATTGAGGAAATCTACGCAGGTGGTGATATCGTCCGTGGTGGTGCTACCGTAATTCTTGCCATGGGTGACGGTAGAAAGGCTGCACTGAATATGAGTGAAAGACTCTTGAAATGATAAACAAGAAAAAGATAGCGAAACTTGAGTAAGATATAAAAGAAAAAGAGGGTGCGTCATGAACTTATGACACACCCTCTTTTCTATTTATGTTTTAAAGATTGAATCTCAAACCAAACTGAAAATTGAAGTTCAGTTTCTTATCCTTGAAAGTGTTTTCAATCTCGCTGCCATTATCGATGTAATACTTGGCACCTGGCTCGATATACAAGCCTACATTTGGCGTGATATCATATTGTGCTCCGAGCGAAGCCTTTCCGGAGAACTGCACTCTATCACGTTTGGCATTTTCTTTCTTTACTCCCTCCTCTTCCGTATCATTCTTCACATTCAAGTCAGCCTCAGCACCAGCCATCACATAAGCATGGAATCCTCCACTCTTCCATAACTCATAATTTAGACCTACCGGAATGCCCACATAGTGAAGCACCTGATGGACATTATAATTATTATGAGGTGCATACGGATAAAAGTCGGAAGAGGTGCGGGTATACACAAAACCCGAACTCAACGACAAACGTGGGGCAATACCAAATGCCATCTGCAATCCTACAGAGACAGGAGCATGATGCTTGGCTTCGCCTTTATAGGTTTTCTGAACCTCCTTATAGGAGGCCATCAGATAATCGATATCATTCACACCTCCTACTGTTGGATCAGGAACAACACCCGGCATAGGGTCTGCCAAAACATCAGAACCAGAACTCGCATAGGAATCATCAGAAGTAGACAATCCCAAGTTCGGACTCAGATTTTCTGCATAGAGCTTCATTGACAAGCCAGCAGTCTCTTCATGATGAGAGAATTGATAAGCATCAGCCACTACGGCATTCGCAAAGAGGTTGTCAATAGACTTTGCCTTTTGATTCTGTCTGGTCGGAGAATCCTGCTGAAGATTTGACTCCGTTTTCTCTTCTGCAGTTGAGACTGGCTGAGAATCAACAGATGCCACCATCAATTCATTCTCCGAAGTTGGCATCACTTCATTCTCCGAAGCAGAAGCCAAAAGAACCGTTTGATCAGCCAAAAGCTGTCTTCCAGCATTTTTACCTTCTACTGTTTGCTTTGGACTCCTTTTCATCCCCAACCCTACATTGTCATCTCTGGAATCAAGCGAATTTCCAGCTCCATTTTCCGATGTCTTACCCATAGGATGCGAATGCTCTGCAACCGCAGATGCAGATGGTTTATCTGTTGCCATTGCCAATTGCGAACTGGCAAGTTTGTCTTCCTCCTGATGGAAGTAGACATAACTACCTCCTACTCCCAACAAAGCCACAGCCGCAGCTGCAGCAGACCAATGTTTCCAAGTGTTTATATGGATTATTTTACCAGGTCCGGTAACTTCTTGATGTCCCGTCTTCTGAGCAAGCGATTGTTCAATACCCGCCCACAAGTCGCGGTTGACAGGCTCTTGATAGTCTGCCAACTGATCTCGAAGTTTGTTTGTCCAATCATTATTACTCATATTCTTTCTCGTTTAATTTACTCAGATAATCATTAATTTTTCTTGCCAAGAGTTTCTTGGCTCTCAGATACTGCGATGCCGAACTACTTTCCTTAATGCCTAACCGCAGGGCTATCTCTTTATGACTCAACTGTTCGAAGACATACATGTTAAGCACCAATCTATAGCCATCAGGCAGTTCACCAATCATTTTAGTCAGCTCAGCAGGTGGTATTTTTTCTACCGGCGGTTCCTCGTCCATAGGCTCATCCGGAAAATCTTCCACCAACGTAAGCCTATTCTTTTGTCGAACACAAGTAATCGCCTCATTAACAACAATACGAAGCAACCACCCCTTCAGTGAACCTTCACCTCTAAACTGAAAATTCGGAATCGCAGCAAAAACCTTGATGAAACTATCCTGGACCACATCCTCGGCATCTTCGCGCAAAGGGACATACCTCAGCGCAATCGCCATGGCATGCCCTACATACCGTTCGTACAACCGATGCATTGCATCCCGGCTGCCACGAAAAATATCATCCAAAAGTTCCTTCTCAGATTCCAATTTTATTTACTCTTTTACAAATTAAACGAAAGATATGAAAATCCTTGCATCAAAATAATAAGTTTTTTTGAAAATTTATCAAATAACATTGAAAACCATCCCCTCCTGAGTGAGTATGGAATTTTCGAACACCGTCTTAGCCTCTTGCAGCAAAACCTGTTCATCATTATATCTCGCGCTATAATGCCCTAGGAGCAAGGTACCCACACCCGCTCCTGCTGCTATGGTAGCAGCCTGGCGCGCAGTACTATGATAATATATTTTGGCACGATCTTCCTGATCCGATGTATAGGTACTCTCATGATATAACACAGTAACACCTTTCACCTTCTCTTTCAAACCAGGCACAAAACGAGTATCACTGCAGTAAGCATAACTACGAGGCGAATCAGCAGGCTGAACGAGTCGGGCATTCGGGATCATATCACCATCTTCATTCGTCCAATCTGCACCATTTTTGATATTGTTAATCTGACTGACAGGAATGCCATAATAGTCTATCATATCACGACGGATATGTGGCAATGTAGGCTTCTCACGGAAGATAAATCCACAACAAGGCACACGATGCTGCAGAGGCACAGTCTCAACCGTAAGAGAGTGGTCCTCATAAATAATCTGCTGCTTCTCTGTATCAACGGGTATCATTTCCATCTCATATTCCATGGTCTGCATAAAGAATTCAACCTGTTGTCTGAAGAGAGTGGCATATTCCTTAGGAGCATAAATTCTCAACTTAGAAGTACGTCCGAGCATTCCAAGTGTAGACAACAATCCCATCAAACCGAAACAATGGTCGCCATGCATGTGACTGATAAAGATGGCATTCAGCTTAGAGAAATGAATGTGAGAGCGGCGGAACTGCATCTGAGCACCTTCACCACAATCAACCATGAAGCACTTGCCCCTCATCTCAATGAGTTGAGAGGAAGCGTTATGTTTAAGAGTAGGCAGCGCACTGCCACACCCCAGAATATGTATCTTAAAAGGTTCCATTTGCAAAATAATTCATCATACTTTTTTCAGAATCATCAAGCGACTATTTCTGACGCTTAAAGACAAAGATACCCTGGTGATTCTCCAACAACAAACTGTCAGGACCTAAATTATCGATATCAAAGGTGTCTTTATTCAAGAGAAGCTTACCATTCATGATTTTCCAGGAAGTCCATGGGTTGGTTTCAGCCTTTACATTATTCTTCACCTCGCCACCTTCCAACAGGTCGAAATTCTTATCCAGAGAAATCCACTTACCTAACAAAGAAGTCAGATTGATAACCTTCTGGGCTATCATCTCACCATCCTGTGCCTTATAAGCCAAAAGAGCAATACGGTCGCCAGCCATCAAACCACCCTGGACAATAGAAGGATTGGCGTCATCAATAAAGACAGAAAGCGTATCACCCTCATCAGAACACAATTCCAAACTGTGCATGGATGTACCTTCACCACACACACCATATATTGTAGAATCATTAACCTCCTCAACTTCGACAGAATCATTGGCACTTATAACAGGGGTATTTTTCTTTTCCTTACAACTATTGGCAGCAAACAAGACCACCATAGCAATTGCCATATAAACTAACTTCTTCATAACTTGACTATCGTTAAAAATTAATATTAAACAACATGACTGTTGAGCTGTGAGCTAATCAGTTTTCAGTCACTATTCCGCTCTTGCAGCTTAGCTTCATTCCAGAGATTATCCATTTCTTCCAAACTCATATCCTTCAGGTTCTTGCCCTGTTTTAAGGAATGATCTTCAACATAATTGAAGCGACGGATAAACTTCTGATTCGTCTTTTCGAGGGCATTGTCAGGATTGAGTTTATAGAGACGGGCAGCGTTGATGACAGAGAAGAGGAAATCCCCCAATTCCTGTGTAGATTTTTCCTTATCTTCCTTAGCCAACTCTACCTTCAGCTCCTCCAGTTCTTCCTGTACCTTATCCCATACATCCTCCTTTTCCTTCCAGTCAAAGCCCACATTGCGAGCCTTGTCCTGAATGCGATAAGCCTTGATAAGCGAAGGAAGAGAATTGGGTACACCACTCAGAACACTTTCGTTTCCATCCTTTTCCTGCTGCTTGATCTGTTCCCAAGTCTTTTCGACAGAAGCCGCAGTCTTGGGCTTTCCAGCATTCAAAGCCAGAGATGCATCAGACTCCTTATATACAACCTGTCCGACCTCATTGATATACATATCAGGATTAGAGACCGTCCATTCACCCTCTTCATTCCAATTGATAAACGGATGACGGAACATCAGTTTGTCAGCCTCCTGGTTGCAAACATCACAAATATCAAACTTGCCATCTTCACGACCAATAATGCTATAAAACATCACATGCTCCAAGACATCGCCCAATTCTTTTTTAATATCCTTATAATCACGCTTCATGAGAGCATCACAAAGTTCGAAAGCCTCCTCGATAGTATTAGGTCGAAGACTTTCAAACGTCTGCTTCCTGTCCCAAGGACATTGAACACGAAGTCGATCCTGAACATCCAACAATCTGCTGAATGCAGCTAGTTTTTCTTCTTTTGTATGCACTTTTATAGAGTTAAAATTAAATATTCAGTATAAAATCATCGATAATCGAATAATTCTTGTGCAAAGATAGGCAAAAAATTTGGCAGAAACAAATTTTTTAATTATCTTTGCACACGAAAATAACTTTTCGAGCGATGTTTCAATTCTTGAAACGTCAAAATCACTCAGAAACAATATTCACATATACAATATATAAAATAATGTATAGCAAGGAAGAATTATCAGCAAATAGTGTCGTTCAGTTGAAGGACATTGCTAAACAGATTGGAGTCAAGATTAAATCTGGCGACAATAAGGAAACGATTATCAATACCATCTTTAATGCTCAGACAGAGGACTCACCCCTGGCTGCAGCAAAGCGCAAACGTACCCGTATAGTCTCTACCAAAGAAGATAGAGTATATAGCGTAAATGGTATCGATGGGGAGAACTTTGACGTCCAGAAGCATCAAGTAACAGGTCCTACAGAAAATAATGTGAAGGAAGGAGACCACATGGAAGAGACCAATGATCCAATGGCCGCTTTCCCAAAGCACCGCGGACGCAAGAGTAAGGCAGAACTTGAAGCTATTGCTGCAGCCAAGGCTGCTGCCATAAAAGCACAGCAAGAGAAACAGAATGCGCAACAAACAGGTCAACAAGGAACCTTAGAAGAGGGGAACTTCGATTTTTCAGAGCAGAATATGCCTGAAACATTACCCGCAGAGCAGCAAGATTCCACAGAAACAAACAATGACGATTTGGTCACATCAGGAGCAGAATACTCCCAGCAAAACGATTCCTTCATACCTGAAGAACAATTTGCACAAAGAGAGGCAGCCAATGACTATCAAGGTAACGACAAAGAGGAGTTGATAGCTAAGTTGCAAGCTAAAATGGAAGCCCACAACAATAAGAATACTGATTCTGCCAATAATGCGAATCCTGCAGAGGAAAAACAAGAAGCAAATAAGCCAGAAACAACATCCAATGCTGAAGGTATATGGGAGGGTGATCCTGGTGATGGTACAGACTTCATCACTGTTGTAGATATACCTATCGAAGACCAGACTGCCATTCCATCGGTAGATATCTTCGACAGACCTATCAATGCAGCCAATTCATCAGCTGCGACAGAAGAGTCTAATGCTGAAGCGACACCACAAGAGCCAGCCTATGACTTCTCCGGTATCGTAACATCATGCGGTGTTCTCGAAGTAATGCCAGACGGATATGGATTCCTGCGCAGCAGCGACTATAATTATCTTTCTTCACCAGATGACGTTTATGTATCTGCTAATCAAATCAAGCGATATGGTTTGAAGACTGGTGACGTCGTGTTCTGTCATGTTCGTCCTCCACACGAGGGTGAGAAATACTTCCCACTTACCAGCATAGAAAAGATCAACGGTCGCGAACCAGCAGAAGTAAGAGACCGAGTACCATTTGAACATCTGACTCCTCTCTTCCCTGACGAGAAGTTCAATCTTTGTGGAGATCGGAAGACCACCAATTTGAGTACCCGAATTGTAGACCTGTTCTCTCCTATCGGTAAGGGACAGCGTGCACTGATTGTGGCTCAGCCAAAAACCGGTAAGACAATCCTCATGAAGGATATCGCCAATGCGATAGCAGCCAATCATCCTGAAGCCTATCTGATGATGTTGCTTATTGACGAGCGTCCTGAGGAAGTTACTGACATGGCTCGCACCGTAAATGCGGAGGTGATTGCCTCTACATTTGATGAACCGGCAGAACGCCATGTAAAGATTGCAGGTATCGTCCTGGAAAAGGCAAAGAGAATGGTAGAGTGTGGACATGATGTAGTCATCTTCCTTGATTCCATCACTCGTCTGGCCCGTGCCTACAATACGGTTGCTCCAGCATCTGGTAAGGTATTGACCGGTGGTGTTGATGCCAATGCTTTGCAGAAGCCTAAGCGTTTCTTTGGTGCTGCACGAAACATCGAAGGCGGTGGTTCGCTCACCATCATCGCTACAGCTTTGATAGACACTGGTAGTAAGATGGATGAAGTAATCTTTGAGGAATTCAAGGGTACCGGTAACATGGAATTGCAGCTTGACCGCTCACTCAGCAACAAGCGTATCTTCCCTGCAGTCAACCTGGTGGCTTCATCTACACGTCGTGATGATCTCCTGCAAGACAGAACCACACTCGACCGTATGTGGATTCTCCGCAAGTACATCTCTGACATGAACCCTATTGAGGCAATGAATACCATCCACAAGTCTATGCAGAACACTCGCAACAATGACGAGTTCCTGCTTTCGATGAATTCATAAAAAGTCTCAGCATAGTCTCATTGACTCAAATCAAGAAATGCATGTCATATACACATTTCTTGCAAAAATATTCTTTATTCTCATAAAAAAGTGTTAACTTTGCACCCGTATTAAGGAATAACGAATAATAAAATTTAAAAGATTAGAAAAAATTATGATGACTATGTTTACTTTAGCGTTAGCAGCAGTAATGTTCTCAGGAATGGTTGTATGTATGGGTATGTTCTTGAAGCATGTTATACATTCTATACCAGAGGTAGTTGATATCAACCATAGAGTATGTCTCTGTAAGTAAAGTAGACTTTCAAAATATTTCAGAGAGAGATTTTTTATAAGAGAAAGGGCGGGTTCCAAATATGGAACCTGCCCTTCTTGCTTTATTATTATATATACCGATCATATTATTTATCGTTTTCTGGAACCAGGAATTTGTCACCAGACTGCTTAACCAATTCCTTGGCGTACTTCTCAGGATAGCCAGGACGAGCTGGACGAGCCCCCAAACCATACTGGGTCTTCTCGAAAGTACCGTTCTTGTCGGTTGGCTTGATAATCATATCATTATACTTCACCACCATGAACTCGAAAAGCTGGTTCCAGCGAGCCAACATCTGCTGAGCCTTCTCTACACTGTAGCCGTTGAGATACTTCACGGCAGCCTGTGGGTTCTGGGCATAAAGCTCCTGAGCCTTCTTCTCAACACCTGCCTGAGCAGCGAAATAGCTGTTATCCAAGCTATCACGAACCTCCTTCAAGGTTGGGAACATCAGGCTGTAACGAGGATAAACCATGTTGCTGGTCATGTTGCAAACCCAGTAAGCATTCTTCTTGCTGAAATGCACCGCATCAACACCAGGAGTATTGTAGCACTCAGGACGCTCGGTCATAGAGCAATATACCGGAGTGAACGCAGCCATATTGGCATCATCGTTGGCAAACCAGAACACGCCGCCAATCTCTCTTGGCAACCATGAACGCATCTGGCTCACGAATACGAAACCACTCTGCTGGGTGCTTACAGGACGCTCGTTGAAATACTGCTTGCCATCCACCTTATACATCAATGGTGTAGGACGATAAGGCATCTCCCAGATACCGCCACCGATATCAGAACCGTTGGCTACAGAAAGAGGAGTACCCTCGTAATGATCGCGCATCACATTCTCTACATCCTGCACGCTCACCTTCTTATTAGGAACCACCCAGAGAGGCATATCCTGCGCATCAGGATTCTTGCCAAGTGCCCAATCCAGGTAAGGACTCATATCATAGAAGTGATTCAGCATCGCCCAGGCACGGGCATCGCAGAAACGACGACCAGAGAAATCAGGCTTTGCATAAGCCATCTTCCAGGAGAAATCAGCATCCTTGCCCTTGAACCAGCCCTTGCTGCGGGCAAAAGAAACCACATCCTTGGCATACATCACATTCTTCTTGTCCTTCATGTTGAACTTGCCGATACGGCTCTGGTTGGCATGAGCACAGATGGCATCATCCGGAATGCGGAGAGCCACCCAGACAGCACCCTTGGAACCGGCACCCTTACCCATCATCTCCATGATCCAAGCCTCGTTAGGATCGCAGATGGTAAAGGTTTCGCCTTCTGAATTATAACCATAGGTATTGGCAAGGGTGGTCATCACCTTGATAGCCTCGCGTGCCGTCTTACTGCGCTGGAGAGCTACATAGATGAGTGAACCATAGTCCATGATACCGGTAGAATCCACCATCTCCTCACGACCGCCATAGGTAGTCTCGCCGATGGTAACCTGCCACTCGTTGATGTTGCCGATCACGTTGTAGGTCTCGGCAGCCTCAGGAATCTCACCATGATACTTGTTGCTGTCCCAATCGAAAATCTTGCGCATCTCGCCCTTGGCATGTTTAGCCGCAGGATAATGGCAGAGGTTCTGGAACATACCGTAGTCGTCGGCGCTATAAGAACACATCACAGAACCATCCACAGATGCCTTCTTGCCCACGATGAAGTTGCTGCAAGCCTCAGCCTCTGAGACGCAGCCCATCATAGCCACAGCCATCATGGCTGAAGCAAAAATCTTATTCATAAAAAATACCTTTATTTATATATAGAGAGAGAAGAGCAATTGAATTCTTCACTCTTCTCTCTTCACTTTACACTTACTCAAATTATTCGCAAGCCTTGAAGCTCATATCCAAGCCCTTCACACTGTGTGTCAAGGCGCCAACAGAGATGAAATCAACACCCTGCTCAGCATAGTCGCGTATGGTATCGTAGGTGATACCGCCAGATGACTCTGTCTCATACTTTCCGGCAATGATATCCACAGCCTTCTTGGTATCAGGCACAGAGAAATTGTCGAGCATAATGCGGTTGACACCACCGTGCTTCAACACCTGGTCAAGCTCATCGAAGCTACGTACCTCAATTTCAATCTTCAGGTCGAGTCCCTTCTCCTTGAGGTAAGCATGGCAACGGTCGATAGCGTTATCGATACCACCAGCAAAGTCGATATGGTTGTCCTTGAGGAGAATCATATCAAAGAGACCGATGCGATGGTTCATACCACCACCAATCTTCACAGCCTGCTTCTCCAACATACGGAGTCCAGGAGTAGTCTTACGAGTATCGAGGATGTGAGTCTTGGTACCCTCGAGACGCTTTACGTACTTAGCAGTCATGGTAGCAATACCACTCATACGCTGCATGATGTTGAGCATGAGGCGTTCAGTCTGGAGCAGCGAACGGGTCTTGCCCTCTACGATCATAGCGATGTCGCCCTTCTTCACGTGGGTACCGTCCTGCAACAGAACCTCTACCTTCATGGTAGGATCGAAGCGTGCGAATACCTTCTTAGCCATTTCTACACCTGCCAAAACGCCATCTTCCTTGATGAGCAAATGGCTCTTACCCATGGCGTCCTCTGGAATGCAACACAAG
>ULQB01022475.1_pt1 | contig 13842 bp, 17 predicted proteins | sample 1954041 | NCBI WGS metagenome assembly ULQB01 (sample SAMEA4835644, study PRJEB28245) | human gut metagenome | biome: gut microbiome; material: fecal sample | place: Denmark | collected 2008 | reverse complement strand
TCTATAAACCCGAGTCAACCTAAATCAGGAAAGTACACCAGCGCGTTCTTTGGTGTACCAAGTCCGATCACCTCGGAGGCCTTCCATCCGTTAATGCTTGATTGGCAGTTCTCTGCTGGAGGGTTCAATGGTGATTGTGCCGCACCTTCGCGGACTGTGAGCGTTTCTTTGTGTCGTTACAATCGAAATCATCCGGAGAGCACTACACGTTAGGGCTGCGTTACCGCAACGTAGCCTGGAGCAATCATATCTGGAACACAAATGTGTCTGCACTTGAATTTATCGTTTTTCAATAATTGCTCAAATACGGCTTTGACCTTTTGATTACGGATGATAAGAAAGATTTTGTTCTTTCTAAACATACTGCAATTATGGCCAACGTCTTTGATCATAATAAAACATCTGACCAACAAGCGATGATCCGCTTCTCTCCAATCATCAGGGCGAGTTCATCTTGATTCGAAATATCGTCTAGATGTGTCAGCATTAGAAATGTAGGTAATTATCTCACTATTGGCTAGTTGTATATCTATAGAAAGATGATCATAGACACGTCCCCCATACCATATCTGACCATTCTGATTAAATAGGCGGTTTTCTGGGTCAAGAATAAATACGTTGTAACGAAAAATGCTCATAATTCAATCTTAATTGGTTTTGTTTAGTAGAAGACATTTCTGACAATTACCTTCATCAATAAGTCCGTTCCACGCCATCTTGGCAGAAACGTTACAAAGATAGTGATGTTATCGGACTTTCGACACTTTTCTGAGGATAGTTTTCAGGCAAGGTCTTCATCTTCTCTAAAATGTGACGTGATGCGCATTGCTCTGTGAATGAGTGGTATAATGTGTTGTCTTTGGCTTGATTCCGCTATAGGAATATGCCTGATTGGTTGATAGCTAATTGCTTGGCTGCCACTGGCTGATATTCAAAGAGTGGTGTGTAATGTTTTTATATTCAGGGAAATAAGCGAACTTCTTTGGGAGGGTTCAACTAAAGGCATAGTTCTTATGTATTCATTGATAATTAGTTGGCATTTACTGGATGGTGATGCGGTCTGGGGAGATGCTTCTTTTCCCGTATTCCAAAAAGCGATGGACTGCTCTTTCGAGCTTATAGACACCGTTCAGCGAAGGAAGCAAGGAACGACGTCGATGTATCTCCAGTGTAATAGCACCCATCCAGATACTTTGTGTTTACTTTACCAAGCGCATTCTCTCCGGGAGCCAACTCGCACATGACTTCCATGCTTTCGCGGCCGGTAAAGGTCACCTTCGGCTCATAAGGGATGTCCGGAATCGTGGCAAAGGCATCATCCATATCATCTGATGCCGCCACATTATCTTCAGTCTTCTCAACACCCCATTCCGGAGACCGTTCAACCCTTAGCACACTGCTCTTGTCGTTCCTATTGCCACAACTAGCAATCAGAAGCAAAACCAGCCCCAATATTGTACTGTAATATAAGTGATTCCTTTCCATATTACGACATGACTTTCTTCTCGCCAGAAGCCCCAGTTCCAAGTTGCGGGGAGAGCGAGCGCCCCTCTTTCCGCTTCGCGCACATCTCATTGTAGATCTCGCTCATGCGAGCATAAGACTCTTCAATGATGCTGATATATCTGGTAAGGCAATCCTTGAAGTGCCCGTACTTATCCTCGATAGCGGAAAGCTGAAAAACGATACCGTCCTCATCTTCTCCGCAGAACAGAACCTTACACATAATGAGCTCGTCAGACACCTGATGCGCAGCTTTGTGCATCAGATCCATATCCCAGTCATTGTGATCAAGACTGTAATGCCTCATCAGCACCATCACCGGAAACCGGCCCGAGTCGATGGCATATTGCTCGCCCCGCACCGTGAATATGATCCAACGATCGTCTGCATCGGGGACATATCCGTTGTAACGGATAGCCTCCATGGCAGTTTCCTTGTCCAATTGATGGGAATCGACATCATCGACGGCAACGGGAGCCTGCATATTCTCATGCTGCCCATCAAGCCACCTGTTGTCTCTTTCTTGCTGCTTATAATCCCGGCTCTTTACCACATACATGGCCAGCAGCACGGCTGCCACGATGGAAATAATTGCAATCTCCATAATCAATCAACAACTTTACAGGTTGTACCATAAACTGTTTCTGCCCGGACGGCATCCAGAATCTTGTTGAAGATTCTAGGAAACGGGCGGGATACTCTCTCGGCCATAGAACGAGGGATTTCTTTGTAGAACGCCTCCGCAATACCGCCAGCGATGCAGGCAAGCGTATCACTGTCTCCGCCGAGAGAAACGGCTTTGCGCATGGCGTCCTCGAAATCCGTGGAATCAAGGAAGCAGATGATTGCCTGCGGGACGGTTCCCTGGCAACTGGATTCCCACTGGTAGATGGGATGCCAATACTCATAAGTCTTGTGAAGGTCGTAGCCGTAAGTCTTCTCGATATAATCTCGGATTTCCTCCTTGGCATTCCCTTTTCTGGCCATCCAGATTGCTGCAGCCGTTGCCTGGGCGCCATTGATTCCCTCAGGATGGTTGTGCGTGATGGCCGCCGAAATCGCGGCGACACGCTCAGTCTCTTTCAGAGTGTCAAAGAACCAGCCCACAGCGCTTACTCGCATCGCGGAACCATTGCCATATGAGCCATAAGGATGGCGTCCCGTCTTTGACTCATAGGGCGCTGCACCATACTTGTCATCGTATGCATAAAGGTCTCGAGGGAAGAAAAGCCAGCGGTAGAATCCGGCGCCGTATCCGCCCATAGGGCAAGGACATTTCTCACCAAACATCACCATGATGTCCTCCAGCCCCTGGTAACTGTGTTCCTTGTCCTTTAGCAGCCAGTAAGCCACAGCCATTGTCATAATGCTGTCATCCGTGTAGGCGCTATTGCCCAGGAATAGCGTAAAGCTATAGTCTTTCGTGTTATGGAACTCATAGGCAGAACCTATGGTGTCCCCAATGATTGCTCCTAACATAGTTTTCGAATTATCCGTAAAGTTAATTAAAAACGGCTGGCCTGCCAACCACCTTTCACGCCAAATAGGAGGCAGGCCGTAGTTGCCGTTGTCAGTGTTTGATGATGAGCTTATTGTTTTGGTTGTCAATCGTGATAGCTCCAAAACGCTCCATAGCACTTTGTCCCAGAAGCAGCGGTGCCCTCTGGCTCTTAACTACCGAAGCGTCCACATTATGGAGAACTGCGTCGCCAATCTTCACCTCACGGAGCGTGATTGTGGTTCCTTCGCTGATCTGTCCGTTGGCAATCTGGTAGTATGTCTTGCCCTTGATGTCCTTCTCGGAGAGGTATCCGTTCTTGAACATGAAGTCGGCTTCCACGGAAGAGATAGTGACATCGGATGCGCCGGTGTCAAAAACCATCTGGAGCGCAAGGCCGTTGATGTCGCATGGGATCTCGAAAGTGCCGCCCTGATTCCGCTTGACCGCAATCTCGGTTACTGTCTCCTCCTTCTCCGGCATCGACAGTTCGAACTGTTTCAGGTATTCGGTGTGCTTGGCCTCATATTCCTCCATCAGGGCCTTGAACTCCGGCAGGTCGCGCACGGCATCCAAATCGTCATCCAAGCGGATGTGCGAGAAACTGCGATAACCTTTCTCAAAGGACTTGCGGAGAGCAGCGATGGACTCCTCCAGACGTCCCATACGGGAATAAAGGCACGCCTGGTCATAATAATTTCCGTAGTTTCCTGGATCCTCCTCGATAATTTTGTTCATCCATTCCTCTGCTTCATTATCACGGCCAAGGAAGTACAAGGCATACTGACGGCAGCTGCCATTGTCAGCAATCGTATCCTTCTGGACCACCATCTCAAAATCTGCATCTGCCTCGGTCTTCTTGCCCTCCAAAAGGAGAAGTTCGCCACGCATCAGATACAGGTATGGATAGTCCTGAGTCATCTCAAGGCCCATATTGTAGTCCTCCATGGCCTTCTTTCGCTCGCCTTGCATCTCATAGGTCCAACCGCGTCTATAGTAGCAATAGCCCTCTTTCGGAGCATCCTCTACAGCAGCGTTGAAGTCAGCGATAGCCAAATCCAAATCACCGTTAAGCCTGTAGTAATCGCCACGGCGGACATACAGTTGCCAATCAGGGTCTTTCTCCATAGCCTTGGATATATCGGCGATGGCGAGCTCATTCAGCCCCAGTTCGCTGTAGCAATCAGATCTGTATACATTGATCTCGTCGTAGTGGCCGAATTCTGCCTCAAATTCATCATAGGTCCTCACAGCCTCGGCATACTGATGAGAGGTCTCATAGAACTGGCAGAGGAATGCCATCCACTGGAACCGGTTTTCAGTTTTCTTGATGCGAGTCTTGATGCTTGCCTCAGCATAGTTGAGGCGCTTAAGCATAACCTTATCAATGGCTTCGATGTTGGCATCATCATTCTTATCTAACCATTCCAGACCAGCGTCAATGGCTTTGGATGTCTCTCCCAACTTGTCGTAAGCCTGCATCTTGAAGTGGTAAATCTCCGAGTAGTTCGCATCGTACTTCTGGCACTTGTCCAGCATTTCAATGGCTTCCGAATACTGCTCACGCTCAATCATATTCCGGGCAAGTCCGGCCATAGCAGCCTGGTCCGCTTCGTCCAGCGCCAGCATCTTCCTGTAGATAGCATCCGCTCCGGCATAGTCTCCAAGGTCGTAGAGCGACTGGGCATAGTCAAATGATATGCTCTGCAGGTTCTCCTTATCGTCCTTCCGGGCCAATTCGCATGCCGTCTTGAAAGAGGCGGTAGCATTAATCTTGTCACCCATGTCCTCGTATATGTACGCTTTCCACCAATGCAGAGTGGAATTCCGTACTTCGGTCTTCTTGGGCTTGTTCACCTTAAGGGCATGGTTGATGTCCTGCGGTGCCTGGCCGAACTCATTCTTCCGGCGAAGCAGTCGGACGCGCAGAAGAAGCGCCTCCACATTGTCCGGAGTCTCCCGGAGCTGCTTGTTTACAAGTTCGAGGCCTTTTGCCTCATCGTTCTCCTCCTGAAGGACCTCGTAGGCCTTCTTGAGGTTGTAATCGTTGTCAGTTTTGTTCTTCTGGGCATAGGCGTTAACGCTCAGAACGGTCAGCAGGGTAACAGTAAGAAGGGTAACAATTTTTTTCATATGCGTGAAAGGGTTATCAAATGTATAATTCTATCCAAAGATTGCCATAAAGAGCTCTAAGATTACGAAGATGCCAAGTCCCCAGAGAAAAAGTTTCAACAGTATATGACCACATCCGATTGCGCCATAAACGGCACCTGTGGCTGCTCCTTCTTTCCGGGAACCGTCTTCGCTCCCGATGAATCCGATTATTCCGCCTATTGCGGCGACAACCAAAATGATAATTAACCAAGTAGGCATTGCATGAAAGATTTAATTGAGTAAATTCTACGCAAAGAAAGCAAATATTTTTCTAACAATCAAACTTTTTGAGTAAATTTTACACAATTAGAATTTATACTATATTTGCAGAAAAATGCAACTTTGTTATGCCTTTCGAAAAGAATAATTACCTTTGCGTAATTGAAATACAAATAATGGCAAATAAAGGTCAGTACACTTATGAATATCCGCATCCGGCAGTGACTGCGGATAGTGTCGTATTTGGATATGACGGCAAGGAGTTAAAGGTACTCCTCATTAAGCGCGGTGTCGAGAAAGAAGCCAGTACAACCGCATATGTAGGCGAATGGGCTCTTCCTGGCGGTTTCCTGGACGTTGAGAAAGATAAAACTGTTGCCCACACTGCTGCCCGGGAGCTGAAAGAAGAAACCGGCCTTAAGCTCTCCGTCAAAGAGTTCAAGGAAGTCGGCACGTTCAGCGAGATCAAGAGAGATCCTCGCGAACGTGTCATCACTGTGGCTCATTACGCACTAGTTAAGCTGGCCGAAGTCCAGGCTGATACGGATGCAGACAAGGCCGAGTGGTTCGTCCTCTCTGATGTCCCGCCACTTGCTTTCGACCACGATAAGATCCTGCGCGATGCGTTCTATCGCCTGAAGCAGGACATACATTTTCAACCCGTTGGCTTTGAGCTCCTCCCTGAGGTTTTTACACTGCCTCAGCTGCAGAATCTCTACGAATCAATCCTTGAAGTAAAGTTTGACCGTCGTAACTTTGCCAACAAAATGAAACACTTTGGGATGCTTTCCGAGATAGAGGATGATACGCCCCGTCACGGGACACGTACCCCCATCAAATACCGCTTCGATAAGGAGAACTACGAACGCTTGAAGTCAAAGGGTTTCCAGCTTGAGTTTTAGGATGCCAAAAGGAACCACATACGATGTCTTTATAAGTTACCGCCGCCAGGGCGGTGCCGTTAAAGCTGAACTCACGAAAGACGAGCTGGCCAAGCGCGGCTTTCGTGACTCCCGTATGTTCCTTGACACCAGAAGCCTCACTTCCGGAAATTACCTCAAAACCATTCTTGATGCGATAGAGGGCTCCCGTAATATAGTCGTTATCGTCACCAAAGACTGTTTCAAGAACCTGCCGACGGATAGTCGGCCACCGATTCCGGCGGAATATCCAGTAGCGAAAAATGCTGCACATCTACTTGCCGAAAACGCTTGTGTTTTTTTGGCGTTTGCTTGAAGTCTTGAGCGCTCGCCAGAGACCTCGACTCATCCGAAGAAATGGGGAAGAGTATCATGTTAGGTGTCGATGGTGTCGCGGATGTCCCGGGAAATCATTTGCCGTAAAAGATGGAAAGAAACAGATTTCTTGCAGGTAGAATCCCCTCGAGCGAGAAACAGGACAAAACTACCAGGATTCTTATGTAGTGCACACGTAAAAGCTTCTTGAATGGAAGTTCTTACTTCATTTTTTGATTTCTCGAATCATAGCAAACTTATAATTCGATATCCCTGAACCTTTGCTGCAGGAGTTTGATTCTCTCCATCAGAGCATCGAAAGCCATGGCCTCGCCATAGATGTAGCCATTGACCATGTTGTCATTGTAATCACGCCTGTATGCATCCAGCGTTTCGCCTTCAGGCACGAACTTGATGGCAGCAGGGTAGTCCAGATCATAGTTGACATAGCCAAGGTGATAGAACTTGCGGCGGTGTTCCACAATGGCCTGGTATAGGGCAGTGTCTTCCAGAGCGGCTTTGCCATAGTCTGTGTCCATCAGTTTTTCAAGGTCGTAAAGATGGCGGCTCATACGTCTGGAGCGAGGTTCCTCTTTTTGGAATTCCTCGCTCAGCAAGAAGGCCTTTTCAAGAAAAGTCCTGGAAGGCGTAACTGTGCGAATGTCCACAGATAAGGCCTCATCAAGTTCCGGGAACTGATTGTGTATGAGCGTCGTTATCGGTTTTGCCTCAAACGGCTCTGACATCGACAGGCAACTGATCTCGATCTTCACTCGCGGCAGGATATCGCCGTCATACGCGGGGAAGACGCTGTCATAGTTGACAAGGATGACAGTGGGATCACTATCGGCATCAATTGACTTAGGACCTTCTGCCGTAGGCTGTGTAGTCTGATTCTCGACAGTAAACCCAGCAATACCCATCGCCGAAAGACGCTCATCCAGTTCTTTCGACAGCGTGCCATGGATATACTTGCGAGAAGCTTTGCGAAGATTCTTGAGCTGCGTGTTATTGCCAGCGGCAGCACAAGATAGATTCCTCACTTCAAGGAAGAATTGTCGGCCAAGAGACAGGTCAATGTCTTCACTGAATCGCTCAATGATTGGCCATCCCTTGCTGATGGAGGTTCCGCCCTTGAAAAGCAGATAGCCGTTGCACGATGTCATGAACAGCGCTTTAAGGACAGCTGTTACCCACCAATCCTTTTCAACTGCACGGTCTTCAATATTCTTGCTTGCCGCAGTGGTCTGAACGGCCGCAATGCGTTCAGACATATCGAGGTTTTGCCAAAGAGTCATTGTTTGCTGTTTTTAAGCGTTCTCACGAATATTTTACGAATCCACGAAGGCATTACAGCCCGGTCCTGTTCTATTGTATCAGGCTCCGGATGACGGAGGATGATGTCTTGAATGTGGATAAAGTCCTCTTCCGAGAAGTTCTCTTCTCCGATTGATTTCAGAGCCTGAACAATCAGGCTCGTGTAACGTCCTTTGATTGCGAAATTCTTTGGAACGGCACGGCGGAATGTGATGGTTCGGTTCCCCAGTTTGATTATTCTTGCGGATCCGGAGGTGAGGAACACTGCATTCATGGGTACTTGAGTGGAAAGCCCAAGGATATTCTGGGCTGTGGCCCCAGTAGGAATCACCTGCGCATTGTCACGGCGTGCAATGGCCTCCGCTATATCTTCAATAGGGGGATAGACCAGGCCGAAACGGGTTTCCTCTGTTTTGAGATATACGCCCCTGGAAAGATGATGTATGATACCATCCTTAGCCAAGTCCGATAGGATTTGGCCCACGTATTCATCATCGAACTCCGGGAAGCTGTTATTGAAGAACAGAGTCCCATTCTGAGCGGCCTGAATCCGCGATTTGATGATGTTTATAATCTTGTTTTCCTTTGCCATAAGAGGACTTTTACTAGGTATTTTTTGCAAAAATACCGATAGTTTCTCAAATGAGCAAATAGTATTGCAATCTTTGAAAATCTATCTGTTGGCAATCAGGCACCTGACGGATGTAGCTGTGCCTGTGAACATCCTGCGATCCAAGCACCCATGTGTCATCGAGGGACATTTCCAATGTGTAATAGTTAATCCGCCACGAAGCCAACAAGTCAATGACAGCATATTTAGCAAGTGGAGCGCGTTTCGGATAGGGGAATGTCAGGCATATCCGCCCTTTCTCCTCCGATATCTTCTTTACTTCAGCCTTGATCTCCTCAAACGAGAAGTCAGCCTTAGTCATCCCCTGTTCCTTCAGACATTTTTCCCACCACGGTACGTCCGCCAATGCCTGACAAGGCAAGTTCCCCTTCACCACAGCATCAATCATCGAAGGAATCCACATGAACTGAAGCGTATAAAGATCCATCTCGAAGTTGGCTGAGCCATTTTCGGCCGTCCCTTATGTCAAAGAAATCCAAAATAATTTTACTGACTTTGCGGTAGCTGAGCCCTTGAGTCTTGAGGTCGGCGGCCTTTGTGGCCAGGAACCATCTTCTGTCTCTTTCGTTCAGCGTGGACATATACGCCAAATCGCTTGGCGAAAGGACTTCTGGAGGAGTTTCCGTTATCATTTTAAGAGCATTGCAATTACCCTTAAATTTACGAAAATTTCTCCAGTTTTCCTATACTATATCATCGATAATCAATGGTTTAATCTAAATTATTGTCACTTTTCGGAGGCTGTTATCAGGGCGGCTTTTCAACCGTTCTCAACAGTATGTCATGGCCGCAAATGGCCGCATAAGAGAGCCCCCAAAATGAAGCAGGTTATTTTTTAACATTTACTTATCTTAAGAAAAACAGAAGAAATTTCAGATTCGTTCCAGATTTTATTTGTAATTTCGTCGAGTCGTGAGAAACGGAAACGATGATGAACCGTAAGGGTTTGCATTGACAACGGCGAGGGTAAGCTCGTGTCTTTCAGAGCATTGACAATTATTGAAAAGACATGCAGCCCTCAGGACATTGACATGGAACTATGAAGATACTGATAATAGAAGACGAGCGCTCTTTGCAGGAATTGATTGCGAGAGCATTGCTGAAGGAGCATTATGTCGTGGAAGTGGCTTCGACATACGGTGAGGCGTGGGAGAAACTGTCATTGTTCTCATATGACTGCATCCTGCTGGACATCATGCTTCCGGACGGAAACGGGCTCGACCTGCTGAAGGCCTTCAGGGAAGAAGGAAAAGCATTGACAGTGATCATACTTTCAGCCCGCAACTCATTGGAAGACAAGATTATCGGACTGGAAGAGGGCGCGGACGACTACCTCCCGAAGCCATTCCACACGGCAGAACTTCTGGCCAGAATCAAGAGCGTGACCAGAAGAAGCAACGGAAGCGGACGCAACGGAATAGTCTATGGCAATGTCAAGCTCAACCCGGACAGCCGCACAGTGGAAGTCTGCGGAAAAGCATTGACATTGGTGAAGAAAGAATACGACATACTTCACTATTTCCTGCTCAGACCGGGGCACATGGTAGATAAATCAGTATTGGCAGAAGCCGTGTGGGGCGACGACATATATCTGGCGGACAATTTCGACTTCATCTATTCGCAGGTCAAGAATCTGCGCAAAAAACTGGAAGAAGCCGGCGCCGATATAGAAATCAAGTCAGTTTACGGATTCGGATACAAACTCGTCACTAAGGAATAAGGGACAGACTCGTCTATAAACGACACAATCTCAATTTGAACACGTGAGGCAAAAACCCGTCACCAAAGAATGAAACTGATCCACAATATCGCTGTACGCCTGTCTATGGCATTGCTCCCGGTCATCGCGCTCTGGGCGATGGTCTTTTACTTCGTCATCGTGGATGAGATCAATGACGAGGCCGACGACCTGCTTGAAAGTTACGCTGAACAGCTGATGGTCAAGAAGTTGTCCGGGAAGAAGCTGCCGGTTGCCAACATCATGACAGACGGGCATTACAGCATTTCCGAAGTTGCGGAGAGTTATGCAAATTCACATACCGGGATGGAGTACTACGATGCAGACTTCTACATTCAGGAGACAGACGAACAAGAACCTGCACGATTTCTCAAGACGATATTCAGAGACCGTGAAGGAAGATGTTTTGAACTCATTGTCGCTACACCCACAATCGAAAAAGATGACCTGATAAAGACCATCCTCTGGTGGATACTCGCATTGTATCTCATTCTGTTGCTGACAGTTATCGTGACCACTCTCGTCGTGTTCCAGAAAAGCATGCGGCCGCTATACATGATTCTCGACTGGCTCAATGCCTACACACCCGGAAAGTCACACGGCAGATTGTCAATAAACTCGGACATCCGGGAATTCCGTCAGCTGGAGAAAGCCGCCACAGATGCGACTGACCGCTCCGACAGAGCCTTCGAAAAGCAGAAACAGTTCATAGGCAATGCTTCACACGAGCTTCAGACACCGCTTGCCGTGCTTGGAGGAAGGATCGACTGGATGCTGGACAATGACACATTGGGAGAAGAAAGCGTCAGCGAACTCGTGCAGATGAAACGCGAACTCGGACATATCGTGCGACTCAACAAGACACTTCTCCTGCTCACGAAAATCGACAACGGACAGTTCCCTGACGTGACTGACATAGACCTTTCAGCCATGGTGCTGTCCCAGAAAGAACTGTATGGGGAAATCTTCAGCAGCAAGCAGATAACCTGTTCAGCACAAATACCGGACTCCCCTGTCACGATAAAGATGAACGAGACGCTCGCCACGATTTTAGTGACCAACATCATCAAAAACGCATTTGTGCACAGCCCTGAGGACGGCAAGGTCACATTGACATTGGCAGAAAACGAACTCGTGGTCGAGAACAGCGGGGACTCGCCTCTGGACAGCAGCCGGATTTTTGAGAGATTCTACCAGGGCTCGAAAAAAGAGGGCTCTACCGGACTGGGGCTGGCACTTGCCAAAACCATTGCAGACAGATGCGGAATGCTACTCACCTATTCTTATGTGGACGGAATGCACCGTTTCAGCGTAAAATTCTGAAAAAAGTTCAGAATTTCCGTGCCGATTACAGATTCACTCCAGAATTGTACTATAATTTCGCAATACAAAGAAGGACAATGTTATGTTTAAGAAGATCATTTTAGTAATCATTTCGCTCGCGGCGGCAGGAACATTGGGCTATTTCCTGTCAAACCTCGTGCACGACAAGGCGACAAGCCCGGAATCACTTCCGGAAAACGCATTGAGCTTCATCACCGAGCACTTTCAAGATGAAAAAATAGCATTTGCCAAAGAAGACAGAGACTTGCTGAAAATTTCCTACGAAATCGTGCTCACGGACGGGACCAAACTGGAATTCCGTCGCAACGGAGAATGGAAGGAAATCAACCGTCACCGCAACAGCATCCCCGACGGCATAATTCCGCAGGCAGCAGCCGACAAGGTCAATGAACTGTATCCCGACTCGTTCATCACCAAGGCCGAGTATGACGACGGAGAACTTGAGCTGAAACTGGACAATGGCTTCGAACTGAAATTCGACAAGAACTTCAATCTTGCAGGACTCGACCGATAGCCCGGATAATCAGAGATAAAAAAATTACAAATCAATAAATTATAGTACAATGAAAAATTTATTTATTACAGCAATGTGCATCTGCTTGATGACACTTGCAGGCTGCAATAAAGCTTCGACTGACAGCCAGATAAACGAAAAAGCGAAAGCAGAATTGGCAGAACGCTATCCGGATGCAGTCAATGTAAAATGGACATCCAAGAACGGCTACGACGTGGCGAAATTCAACAGAGTCGCTATACGTTCAGCCAACGCAGGATATGACTTCTCCGTATGGTTCAACCGCTCAGGACAGTGGTGCATGACCGAAAGCGAGATTTCGTACAATGAACTTCCGGAAGCCGTAAAGACAGCTTTCCAGGCAAGTGAATATGCTGATTGGAAAGTGGATGACATCGACAAGCTCGAGAGAAACGGCATGGAGACCTTCTATGTCATCGAGGTCGAGACACGTTCCGGCAATATCGAAAAGGAAGCGGACCTGTATTATTCTGAAGAAGGAGCCCTCATCAAGACAGTGGTGGACATCGATTCAGACTACGAGGACTATCTCCCGACAGACATCCAGTCCGAACTCGAGAAATTCATCGGACAGAAATACCCTGGAGCAGCAATCATAGATACAGAATATGATGACGGTGAAATCGAAGTCGAGATTGTACACGAAAGACGCGGCAAGGATGTGTATTTCAGCAAGGACCACAACTGGCTCCGCACAGAGTGGGATGTACGTAAAAACGAACTTCCGGCAGCCGTTCTGACCCAGATCAGCACATCTTACCCATCTTGGAAAATCGATGACGCCGAATACGTGGAGACCCCATCAGGAGACTGGTTCAAGATAGAACTTGAAAAAGGGGACTCGGAAGTCAAAATCAAAATTACAGCTGCCGGAGTTATTTTATAAGCGAAGGCTATTCAAATGCCCAATGCCCGATGTCAGTGCGGTGGAAGAGGTTATCGCAATCCACCTTGGACACAGCCTCAAGAGCCTTGCCATGAGCTGACTTGAGATCAGGGGCAGAAGCAAGAACCATCAGTACACGGCCGCCATTTGTCACCAACGAATGGCCGGCCTTGTCGTATGACTCGTGGCCTTCTCCCAGTTTCTTGAGCGTGGTACCCATATGATAAACCTTGACGGAAGGGTCACTCAGCACCGCATCCAGTCCCTTGATTTCCACGCCTTTCTTACATGAGCCTAATTAACACCAGCTTTATGGAGCCAAAGAAGCAACGCACCTTCCGTTGGATTTCCGATTGCCTTAATCTTTGAAGGATCTGCAAAATCAAGGTTTGCAGTTGTATTGACAGCAATGCATTCTTTGATAAGACTTGACGTATTCTCTTCCAAGAGAGCTTGATCCGAAAGACCAGCAAAAGCAGTTTCATAAACCTGCATCTGATTCTTGGTAAGAGTTCCTGTCTTATCCGTGCAGATAACAGACGTTGCACCTCCCGTATCCGTCCCTGCCGACAAGAGGCTTGACGGAATGCTCGATGCATGCGATCTCGTACTTGCATTTACCAAGACCTCTTCCCATCAGGAAGCAGTCCACATCCTTGCGGGGAAAATCCTCGTCGTTGAAATTAATGTACATACGACCCGTTGCCGAGGAATCCGTATTCACCGGAAGCCGTCACCAGAACAGGACTCCCGGAAAGCTCCAATCTCATATCCTTGAAATG
>ULQB01046107.1_pt1 | contig 13998 bp, 9 predicted proteins | sample 1954041 | NCBI WGS metagenome assembly ULQB01 (sample SAMEA4835644, study PRJEB28245) | human gut metagenome | biome: gut microbiome; material: fecal sample | place: Denmark | collected 2008 | reverse complement strand
TTCGTCTTGTCTCTTTATCGCATCATTTCAATGTTCTCTTTCGTTTTGCAGTCGGTTTGTTTCCCGATTGCGAGTGCAAAGGTAGAGCAAATTTTATTACCCACCAAATTTTTCGGACAAAAAATTATGTTATAAAACATCTTTTTTCGACACATTTTCACATATCACACTATGATACAATCAATTATGCCCTCAAAAAAATTTCACAAAAATGTGATTATTTTTTCTCTTTTTTCGGAGCAGTGTTTTCAAATCACTCATCGAGGCGGAAAACGATGCGCTGCACCCCGCCTGAAAAACGCGCCGAAGATATGCGAAAATGCCCAATCTGCGATGTGTTTTCCACGTGCGCTCCCACACACAGGCATTCATCGTAGTCGCCCACATGCACAATGCGCACCATAGCCGAGGCATCGTCGGGCAGTCTCGACAGGTCGAAACGGTCAGCCACATCCTCCTGACGCACCACTTCGGTTGTCACAGGAAGCCCCAGGCCTATGACGGCATTCACCGCATCCTCCACCCCGCGAAGCTGACTTTCAGATAGCGGCGTCGCCAGGCGGTAGTCGCATTTCGACTTCTTTCTCTCTATATGCGCACTGAACGAACGGCCACAGCCGAACATTCTCACCATTGTCCCGTTCAATATATGTTCCGCCGTGTGCATCGGCGGATATTCCTGTTTGTTATGCTGATTGAATTCCATCTTTTATATATAATGTAGCAAAGATAGCATAAGATGAGCGCAAAAACAAATACCACAAAAATACAAGTGACGTTTTGGTGTTCTATATTTCAGACAAAACAATCCCGAATTTTTCAAAACAGAAATCGCAACATCAATTCGTTCTGTCACCTAAATTTATATTATCTTTGCAGAAGATAAGCAACATTCTGATGAACAAGACGTACAGACACGAAGACAAGCTGAAGGCTGTAACCTCTGTCCTTGCCAGCAAAACGTCGTTAGGCACGATGTGCCATCTCTGCCGGGGCGGCGAGTCCCTTCCGGCTCAATCCTCTATTCAAGAAATCATCGACCTCTGCCGCGCAGTCCTGTTTCCGGGGTTCTACGGCAACGACGATGTGAACATCTACAACCTTGAATACTTCATTGGAATCAACTGCGGACGCCTGCACAAAGTGCTGTCGGAACAGATTGCCGCCGGCATGGTTCTCGACAACGACTGCGACACGACCGACTATGCCGCACTTGAGCGCGACGCCGCCACGACGGCAGCACAGTTTATCGAGATGCTCCCGGAGATGCGCCGCGTGCTCCACACCGACGTCCACGCCACATATTGCGGCGACCCTGCCGCCGTCAGCACCGAGGAGGTGATATTCTGCTATCCCGGTCTGAAGGCCATCATCAACTACCGCATAGCCCACGCCCTGCTCACGCTCGGAGTGCCCATCATCCCGCGGATGATAAGCGAGATTGCGCACTCAGAAACGGGCATCGACATACACCCCGGGGCAACCATCGGCGAGCATTTCTCGATTGACCACGGCACAGGAGTGGTGATTGGAGCCACCGCCATCATTGGCAACAACGTGAAACTCTACCAGGGAGTGACCCTCGGCGCCAAGAGTTTCGACTATGACGAGGACAACAACCCCATCAAAGGCATCCCACGCCACCCCATCATCGGAGACAATGTGGTCATCTACTCCAACACTTCTGTGCTGGGGCGCATACACATTGGCAACAATGCCATAATCGGCGGCAACATCTGGGTGACCGACGATGTCGCCGACAACGAGAAACTCACACAGGCGAAAGCCGACAACATTCTTAGATTAAAGCAAGACTAAACTATAATGAAAGAGCAAATGGAACTCGTAGCCAAGACTTTTCAGGGACTTGAGGACGTCCTGGCCGAAGAATTGCGCCAATTGGGCGCAGAAGACGTTACAACAGGCACACGCATGGTATCGTTTAAAGGCGACAAAGCCTTGATGTATCGTGCCAATTTCTGCTGCCGCACGGCATTGCGCATTCTTAAACCAATCCACACGTTCACCGCGTCAGACGCCGATGAGCTTTACCGTCAGGCAAAACTTTTCGACTGGGAACAACTGTTGTCGCCCGAAAAGACTTTCGCCATCGACTCCACCGTCTACAGCGATGACTTCCGCCACTCGAAGTTTGTCACATACCGCGTGAAAGACGCCATCGCCGATTTCTTCACCGAGAAATACGGCAAGCGCCCGTCAATCCGCCTGACAAACGCCGACATTCTGCTGAACGTGCATATCTACCAGGACAAGGTGACGCTGTCGCTCGACTCATCAGGAGAGTCGCTCCACAAACGCGGATACCGCGTGATGCAGACCGACGCGCCTATCAACGAGGTGCTCGCCGCCGGACTGATTCTGAAAACCGGCTGGCACGGACAGAGCAACTTCATCGACCCGATGTGCGGATCGGGCACGTTCCTCATCGAGGCAGCCCTGATTGCCCGCAACATCAATCCAGGCGTGTTCCGCAGCGACTTCGCTTTCGAGCACTGGCCCGACTTCGACCAGGAGCTTTTCGACTCTATCTACAACGACGACTCCGCCGAACGCGAGTTTGAATATAAAATCTACGGTTCCGACAATTCGCCGAAAGCCATCGCCATCGCCGAGCGCAACATCAAGAGCGCAAGCGTGGGCAAGGACATCGAGCTGAAGACAATGCCTATACAGGAATACACCGAGGCTCCCGAAAACGGCATTCTCATCACCAACCCGCCATACGGCGAACGCATCTCGGCCGACGACATGGACGCCCTCTACGCATCCATCGGCGAACGCCTGAAAAACGTGTTCCATGGCTACCACGCATGGATTATCGGATACAAACCCGAATATTTCGACAAAATCGGCTTGAAGCCTTCTGTGAAATTCCCCGTGCTCAACGGCGCTCTGGAGTGCGAGTTCCGCGAATACGTGATTTTCGACGGCACGTATGCCGAGTTCCGCAAGCAGGGTCGCTCCATCCGCAACGAGGAATTCAAACGCCCGGAACGCCCCGTACGCCGCCGTCGCGACAACGACGAGCGCGACGAGCGTCAGGCACGCCGATGGAAAAACCAAGGCGGAAAATTCCGCGGAGACCGCGACTTCAAACGCGACGACGACCAGTGGGAACGCGACCGCCGCGGTGTGCGCCGCCGCCGTGCGCAGAACGCCCTCGAGGAGCGCTACCACAAACCCTACAACGAGCGTTTCCGCGACAGCAAACGCAGCAAAGACTCCGCTCGCTTTGAAGACGACAAGGTGCGCCGCGCTGTCAAATTCAAGAAACCACGTCTGTTTGACGATTCCGACTTCGAATCGGGCGATGTCGTGATGCGCCACCGCAACCGCAAGGACAATCAAGATTAACAACCAATCATAAAACATATACTGAATCATGGCTGAAAACAAAAAAGAAACCGTTCTGCTGCTTGGCTCAGGAGGCCGCGAGTCGGCTTTGGCATGGAAACTCAACCAAAGCCCACGCCTTGCGAAACTCTTCATCGCCCCCGGCAACGGCGGAACCGAACAATATGGTGAAAATGTGGCACTGTCGCCGCTCGACTTCGAAGCCGTAGGCAAATTTGCCATCGACAACGGTGTGACAATGGTTGTCGTGGGCAACGAAGACCCTTTGGTTGAAGGCATCTACGACTATTTCACTGACAACGAGACGCTGAAAGCGGTGCCGGTCATCGGCCCGTCGAAAGGCGGTGCGCAGCTCGAAGGCAGCAAGGACTTTGCCAAAGGCTTCATGATGCGCCACAACATCCCGACGGCACGCTATCTCAGTGTCAGCGCCGGCAACATCGAGGAGGGCATCCAGTTTCTGCACTCGCTCGAGGCTCCCTACGTGCTTAAAGCCGACGGACTGGCTGCCGGCAAAGGTGTGCTGATTCTGCCGACTGTCGAAGAGGCGGAGGCATCGCTCCGCGAGATGCTCGGCGGTATGTTTGGCAAATCGTCGGCAACAGTGGTGATCGAGGAGTTTCTTTCAGGCATTGAATGCTCCGTGTTTGTGCTTACCGACGGCAATTCATATAAGGTGTTGCCTGTGGCCAAGGACTACAAGCGCATCGGAGAGGGCGACACCGGACTCAACACCGGCGGTATGGGCGCAGTGTCGCCTGTCAGCTTCGCCGACGACGCATTTATGCAGAAAGTGACCGACCGCATCATCCTGCCCACCCTGAAAGGACTTAAAGAGGAAAACCTCACATATAAAGGATTCATCTTCCTCGGACTCATCAACGTGAAGGGCGAGCCGATGGTGATTGAATACAACGTGCGCATGGGCGACCCGGAGACCGAAGCCGTGATGCTCCGCACCGACGGCGACCTGCTCGACCTGTTTGAAGGCGTAGCCACAGGCACTCTTGCCGACCGGCGTCTCGCCATCGACCCGCGCTATGCCGTGACGGTGATGATGGTATCTGCCGGATACCCCGGAGCATACGAAAAGGGAAAAGCAATCACAGGGCTTGACAACGTGACAGGCAGCATCCTCTTCCACGCCGGGACGAAGCGCACCGACAACGGGGTTGTGACCAACGGCGGACGCGTGATTGCCGTAAGCTCCTACGGCACGACAAAAGCCGAAGCGTTGGCACAGTCGTTTGCATCAATTGAGAAAATCAATTTTGACGGCAAATATTTCCGCCACGACATCGGTTTCGACCTCGACTAAGAAAACCGTTTTTCAAAGGGAAGCCCGTATTTCTGTGGCTTCCCTTTGTTTCTTTAAAATCAAGTATATGAAAAAACTATATTTTGCATTAGCCTTAATCCTGTCGGCAGCGGCATGCGCTTTCTCCGAAGTGACGGTCAGCCCCGACAATCCGCAAATCGTATACAACGGGCGCATCTCTTGGCGGAATCCCAAATCGCCGGCATTTTCATATCCAGGCACAAGTGCCGAATTCCGTTTCACGGGCTCATCGGTCACGATGCTTGCAAAGCCTGGCAGCGGACATTTCATGGTGGAGCTTGACAACCTCGCTCCATTTAAAATCAATTTCTCCGAAAACGATTCGGTGGCGACTCTCGCCTCCAACCTTGACAACAACGAGCATCGCGTGCGTGTGACGTATGCCATCGAAGGCTATCAGAAACGCCCCGAATTCCGCGGCTTTTTGCTGTCGGACGGCGGAAAGATGCTGAACGCCCCCAAACGCAGCTCCCGAAGGATTGAATTTATCGGCAACTCTATCACCTGCGGCTACGGCATCGAAGCCGACAGCGCCCGCGAGAAATTCACATACGACACCGAGAACCATTACTACACGTTCGCCGCACGCACGGCACGCGCCCTCGGTGCGGAATACAACGTCGTGGCACGCTCCGGCATAGGAATGTACCGCAACTACGGCGGACCGGCAGAAGGCACTCCCGACGGCTGCCTGCCTGCTCTCTACGACCGCACGCTCTTCTATAACGCCGACGAAAAATGGGACTTCTCTTCGTTCCAGCCCGATGTGGTCTGCGTAAATCTTGGCACAAACGACATGAGCGTCAACAAAGGCGACTCTGTCAGATACGAGAATGCCGCACTGCAGTTTGCAAAACGGTTGCGCGGATATTACCCTAACGCCAAAATCGTGATGCTGACAGGCAGTATGCTGACAGGCAAAAACCTCGGCATCGTGCAGCGCGCTCTCGACCGCGTGGCTGCGGCCATGCACAAGGATGGCGACAATGCATTCTTCCGCTTCGACATGTCGCCGCAAGACGGCTCGTTGGGCTACGGCGCCGGCTACCACCCGTCGATGCGGCAGGCGGAAAAGATGGCAAACGAATTAACCTGTTACTTAGGATCCATAACAGGATGGAAACAATAAAAAAAGACGGCTTCAACCTGGTGCGTCAAACCGACGGCCCCGACTTAGGCTACTCTCCCACATCGGGAGTGAAGATAATAGAAGTGGACGGCAAGGCGTTCAAAAGTTTTGACGGCAGCGACACTCTCCTGCCCTATGAGGACTGGCGTCTGCCGATGGAGGAACGCGCAGCCGACCTTGCGTCGCGGCTGAGTGTCGACGAGATTGCCGGACTGATGCTCTACAGCATTCAGAACAAGCTGCCGATGCCCAACGACACCTACGGAGGTAAGCCGTTTGCCGAAAGCGGCATGAAGACTTACGACCTCAGCGACGCGCAAATCAAGTTTCTCACCGACGACAATCTGCGCCACGTGCTGGTGTCGACTGTCGAAAGTCCGGAAACGGCAGCGCGATGGAACAATAAGGTGCAGGCGCTCATCGAAGGACGCACGCACGGCATCCCTGCCAACAACTCGTCCGACCCGCGCCATTCGGCATTTGCCGATGCCGAGTTCAGCCCCGGCAGCGATGGCAGCATCTCGCTGTGGAGCAATATGCTCGGACTTGCCGCCACGTTCTCTCCCGAAACCGTTGAAGAGTTCGGTCGGATAGCCCGCGAGGAATACCGCGCTCTCGGTCTTGCCACGGCATTGTCGCCGCAAGCCGACCTCGGCACCGACCCGCGGTGGTATCGCTACAGCAGCACGTTCGGACCTGAGCCACGCCTCGTGACCGACCTCACGCGCGCATACGCCGACGGCTTCCAGACCGATCCTACGGCTGGAGGATGGGGCAACGGCAGCGTGAACGCAATGGTGAAGCACTGGCCGGGCGGCGGCTCTGGCGAAGGCGGCCGCGACGCCCACTATGGCAACGGAAAGTTTGCCGTATACCCGGGCGGCTGCTACGAGCAGCACAAAATCCCGTTCCTTGAAGGCGCGTTCAAGCTGACCGGCGGCACGGAGAAGGCTTCCGCCGTGATGCCTTACTACACAATATCCTACAACCAGACCGACGAGAACGTGGGCAACGGCTTCAACCGCGAAATCATATCACATCAACTGCGCGAGGAGGCTGGCTACGACGGCGTGGTCTGCACCGACTGGATCATAACCGGCGACGAGGAGCACCCAGGCATCCATTCCGGCAAGCCGTGGGGTGTGGAGACAATGAGCGTGGCTGAACGCCACTACAAAGCCCTGATGGCTGGCGTAGACCAATTCGGCGGCAACAACGAGAAAGGTCCCGTAATCGAGGCTTACGAGATGGGCGTGAAGGAGCATGGCGAAGAATGGATGAGGGCGCGTTTCGAACGCTCGGCACGCCGCCTGCTGCTCAACATCTTCCGCACCGGACTGTTTGAAAACCCGTATGTCGATGTTGAGCACACGAAAAAGGTTGTGGGCAACCCTGAGTTCATGCAACGTGGATATGAGCAGCAGCTGAAAAGTGTGGTGATGATCAAGAACCACGCCAACCTGCTGCCGCAAAAAGAGCGCAAACGCGTCTACATCCCGCAACGCCGCGCCCCGGAAGGTCCGACATATTGGCGCAACATTACGCCCGAACGCATCTACAACCCCGTGCCTGAACACGTGCTTGAGAAATACTACGACAAAGCCGCATGCGCCGACAATGCCGACTTCGCCGTGGTGTTTATCGAATCACCACACAGCCTGTGGATGGGCTACGACATGAAGGAGGGTTACATACCAATCAGTCTGCAATATGCCGACTACACCGCCACCACCGCACGCAAGCACAGCATTGCCGGAGGCGACCCGTTTGAGTACTCAACCAACCGCTCATACCGAGGAAAGACAGCCCACACCATCAATGCCTGCGACCTGACGTTGCTGCAGCGCGTGCGCAAGGAGATGGGCAACAAACCCGTAGTTGTGGTGCTGATGATGTCAAACCCTACCGTGATGCGCGAGATTGAGCCTCTTGCCGACGCAATCCTTGTTGGCTTCGACGTGCAGGCACAGGTGTATATGGACTTGATTTCCGGCCGACGTGAACCGTCGGCACTGTTGCCAGTGCAGCTACCAGAATCGATGGAGGCTGTGGAGGAGCATTGCGAAGACCGTCCGCGCGACATCCGTTGCTACCGCGATGCCGACGGAAATGTCTACGACTTTGCGTTCGGTCTGAACTGGAGCGGCGTAATCAATGACGAGCGCGTAAAGCGATACAAGTAAAGGCAGACCGCGCCTTTCTGCCCCCCAAAAAAACAACGGCATCGGAAGCAATCGCTTCCGATGCCGTAAAAATTTCCCTACCGCGTTGTATATATATTGTACGATTTGCAATTCTAATGCCCCAAAATTACTTCTAAAAAACATACCTGTTACCTCAGAAAGTAAAATTCCAATGCTGAAATAGGCTGAAATCAAATAAAAACACTTATTTTTACGGACTGAAACAGACTGACAAAATGAAACTCAATAAACGTCAACAACTTAAAAGAGCGTATTTTACGTTTGAATGGCGACGAAAATACGATGCAACCAACTGGCAGCGCATAATGGTGCTGTCTTTTACCTGCTTTCTGATACTTGTAGCCGTCCCCCTCAACCTGCTCGGGTGTCGGGCCCTACCGGAATCCTGTTCACAGCACTCAACTTAGGGCAGTATGCCTTTACTATCGGCGCCTTGTCGCTACTCGCATTCCGCGTTGTCAAACTGCGCGCCGCGCTGGCGTCAATACTGCTGATGGTGCAAAGCTTCATGGTGGTGGAGATGCTGGTATGCTCCATCAATCCGACATCAGAGAATGTGGTGCTCGTGCTTTGCGACCTATTCATGTCGTTCGGCGTGATTGTCCTTGCGCTGGCTGCCAACTACAAAATCCTGCCTTTTGTGCTTGTGGCATTGCCGGCAAGTGCCTATATTTCATGCACGGCACTGATCGACAATGAGATGTTTACCAACTTCTTCCCTCTTATTTTCATGTCGTTTCTGCTGGTGCCGATACTCGGCTATATGTTTGTGCGCAATTTTCAGCGGCTTGAGACGGAGCATATCCGGATGAAGGACACTGAGCGCAACGTGCTTGACGCTCTCGGCATCGACAAAGAAAAGGCACTGGAATTTATCCACACTAAGAAAAAAGGCAAAATCAATATGCTCGACTTCTTTACCGACTCTGCAATCTGGAAGCTGCGCGACGAGATTGAGCGTATCGGCAACGAGGAAAAAGCTGCGCTCAACAGGATTTCAGCGGCAATCCCCGGGCTGACGCCGTCGGAAGTGGAAATTGTCCAACTGATTCTGCACGGGCACAAGACGTCGGAAATCTGCATGATGTTGGGTAAGGAAAAAGGCAACATCACGAGTCAGCGCACACACATCCGCGCCAAACTCAGACTCACCGATCCGCGTGCCGACCTCCGGTCAGCCCTGATTGAGCGAATCGAGCGGCAAGCGCAGTAGCGACGAGACCGCCTAAAGCTCGTCGCCTCCGGCACTGCTTTTTATGATTTTTTAACTACCCCCCCCGAAATAAACAGCTGTGCCACAATTGAAAAAACAGTACCTTTGAAGTATTCAAAAACAAAGTGTTATGAAAGTTTTATTGTTTTCGTTGCTGTCTGCAATCGCAGGCATCGCCATTTATGCAGAAAATCCGGTTGGATACAGTTACACACCATTGGTCAGAGAAGGCGTGGAGTGGGGATACAAATGGACGTATTACCCTCTAAAAGAAGGCAGCTACTACCTGCAGCTCTCCGGCGACACCTTGATAAACAGCAAAACCTATAAAGTCTGCTACAGATATGCCACTGTCGACTTTCAGAAAGAGGATGCTATGGTTTATGGCTTCGTCAGAGAAGAGGGCAAACGGATATATGCGATAGGCAGACGTGTGCCCAACGGGACTAGCATAGACATGTACAATTATTACGACAAGGACGCTTTGGAAGAGCGTCTCATCTATGATTTTGACTGGAAAATAGGTGATACATACAGACTTGCAGCAGACGAGCCATACATCACCATCACTGGGATTAAATATGTGGAGGTCAACGGAAAAAAGCGAAAGGCATTTTTTGCAACCCTCAACGGGGATACTTCCGAAAGTCTTTTTGCCATTGAAGGGATTGGATTCATCGGCAGCAGACCGTTTGAGGCAGACATGATGAATCCGAACTTAAATGAGTGCGCCTGTATGCCTGAATATGTCGTTGAATTGGAATTCATGCAGAAAACAGACGACCAGTTCCACTATGAATTCCGCCGTGATGATTTCGACTTCAGCTTTGGCTCGGCAGAAAGTATAAATCCCGACAGCCCGGGACTGCGCCTGTCGGCCGACAATCTCTACTTCAACGCACCCAATCCCGACAGACTCACCGCGTCGCTTGCCGACACGTCGGGGCGCATTGTCGCAGCCGCCACTATGGAAGACGGGACGACTGCAATAAACGTGGCGCAACTGCCCGAGGGCATCTATATTGCGACGCTGAAGTCGGACAAGGAATTGATTTTAAGCGAGAAAATCCTCGTAAGCCATCGCTGAACGCTGCCGCCGAATCATTGAGACGATTGGATGACTCCAATCACATATCAACTGTTGTGTCGACAGTGGTTTCCGGAGTCGGGTTGACAAATATGTCGACCGGCGGTTGCTGTGTTTCCTCGTCGGCAAGCCATGTGTCGGCAACGAGTTTCATCAGACGGTCCTGATAGTCGGGTTTAAGTGCCATCTTCTCCACCTCCACGGCCTTCTTCTTGTCGATAGCCACACCGCCAAGCCCCTCTCTGAGATATTTTGCATAGACGGCAGCCGGCTCCTGCTCAATCATTCCTTCCTCGCAAGCCGCCGCAAAGCATGCCGCCGCCTGCGCGAAGTAGTCCTTGCCAATGCTGTTATACATTATTCCGAGCGTGTTGAGAGCCTTAGGGAAACGCGCCTCGGAGGCTTGCTGAAGAAGCGACACACACTCATCGGCCTCCTCGTCGCTCAAATCGTCGGAGCCAAGCGTATAGACATACGCAAGCAACGCTTTTGCCGACACGTCGCGCACCGACGCCGCCTTCAGGTAGCCCACACACTGCTCGCGTGTCGACGGCTCAAGGCATCCGCCCTCCTTTTTCACAAGGGTCAACGCTTTCATTGTCAACCCTTCGGGGATATCCATCGTCACAAGATGCTCAAAGCATTCAAGCGCCTTGTCATAGTCCTGCTTATACAAATAGGCATTGCCTTTCAGGTAGTAGAAAAACGCCGAATTGTCGGGGTTTTTCTTGTCGCAGTAGGTTTTCTTGAAGTCTGCCACATAACCCTGGTCGGCGGCGATGGCCATCCAAGCCATAGCCATGCAGTAGCTGCGCTCCGGACCCGTTCCGTCGCGAAAGGCAACGGCATAGTCCCACTGCGCACGATGCGATCCGAGCACCGCGGCACGCCGCAGATAGTCGGCAGCCTTCAGCGAGTCGGGCTCCACACCGTCGCCGGCGGCATAGCGCAGGCTAAGGTCGTAGCACGCCTGTGGGAAATTGCCCGAAGCGGCTTTTTCAAGAAACTCCAAGCCCTCCACGTGGTTTTCCTCTCCGCCAAGACCTTTCATCTTCATCATTCCGCAGAAATACGTAGCCGACAAGTCGCCCTGCTCCGCCGCTTTCGCAAACCATTCCAAAGCGTCGGGCTGTCGTCCTGTATTCAGACAGATTAAGGCATATTCACGCTGCGCATCGACCGAACCGCCCTCGGCGGCCATCTGGAAATACTGCACGGCTTTCGCCCCGTCGCGCTTCACGCCGTTTCCCGTCTTGTAAGCCAACGCCGTCACGATGCCGTCAAACAGTCCGCCGCGCTGAGCCGCCGCCTCAACGGCAGTCATCAGCGAGTCATTTCCGTCGCGTATTGATTTCAGATACAGCCGAGTGGCCTTCAGCGAGTCCCTGTCGATGCCGTATCCGTAGCGATAGCACATTCCCATATTGCCCACAGCCTTTACATCGCCCTGCTTGGCAGCCTTCGCCCACCATTGCAACGCCTGCCCGTAGTCGCGCTTCATCCCGTTTGTGCCGTTGTAGCACCACTCGCCGACAGCATTCTGCGATGCTGCGTCGCCCTCCTGTGCTTTTTGCAGCACTGCGTTGGGCTGCGTTGCGAGAGCCATTCCTGCGGCAAGGGCCGCGCATATCGTAAAAATCAACGTTTTTTTCATTCTTTCCAGTCTTTTTTCTACCATTCCGCAGCCGTGTCGGCGGCGGCAGGTTCGTCATAATAGTCATAAGCAGGCGCAACCGTGTCGGTCACCACAGCTTCATCGCCATAATACACAACGGAGTCGGAAACCACGCTGTCGCAGACCATCCCGCCAAGCTCGTCAATATATTCATATTCTCCGTCGCGCAGACCGTAACTGTTGCCTTTCTTGTCGAGCACAAGCATCACCGCTGCCGCCACGGCAATCGCGGCTGCAACCGATGCCAGCACAATCCACAACGGTTTCCGGCTTTTACGCCCGGCTGCGATTATGCGAGTCGGCGCAGTGTCGGCATCCACCTCGCAAACGGCTTCGCCGCCATCGTGAAGAGACGCGAGAAAAGCCTCCACCGAAGGCGTTCGGTCGGCACGGTTCTGCTGCATCGCCCCGACAATGGCGTTGACTACCGGTCTGTCCAGCGTCTTGGGCAGCGACTGCACAATGCCCGCCGAAGTCTGCTCAGTGGCGATTGCCGGATCCTTGCCCACAAGCATGTAATAGAGCGTGGCACCGAGAGCGTAGACATCGGCTTGCGGCACAAACGTGTTGAGTCCGGCATATTGCTCCACCGGAGCATAGCCGTCGCTGCAGCCCTGCACACGCACCGTCGACGTGGGACGCCCGTTGCCGTCATAATGCTTCGCCAAGCCGAAATCGATGATTACCGGTATTTTCGAGCCGTCGGGCGTAGTCTTAAACATTATGTTGTCGGGCTTTATGTCGAGATGGTTGATGCGATGACTGTGCAGAAACGCCACAGCCCTTGCAACCGGCTCGATTATTTCAAGCGCACGCTGCTCGGGCAGCGGTCCGCCAGCCTTCACAATGTCGCTCAGCGAGCCGCCGTTGAGATATTCCATCACATAGTAGACCGTGTTGTTTGCCTCAAACACCTCGCTGACAGGCACAATATTGTCCACCTGCCCGCTCAAGGCATTCAGACGCTCCGCCTCCGACAGGAAGTCCTTGCGGCTCTCCTCCACGCGCGCCTTCGACGGACGCGAATACACCACACCCGCCGACCCGGCATCGCGCTCGCAGGCGTCTTTCAGGAAATGCTCCTTTACGGCGAAATATGTGAAGATGGGCACATTCTGGTAGACCAGCGTCGCCGACACCTTGTAGGTTATGCCGAAACCGCCCACACCAAGCACTTTCTCGATGCGGTATTCCCGGTTGGGACTTCGCAACAACGAGCCTACAGGCAACGCATACTTAAAAACCTCTTTGTCCATCTTAGATGCTCTGCAACGGCTGTCCAGCCAATTTTTCTATCTTCTGACGCTCAGCCTCCGCCTCGCGTTTCTTTCTCTGCTCTTCCTTGCGTTTCAATGCCTCTTCAGGCGACACTTGCTCCTGTTCCTGTGTCTGTGTCTGAGGCTTCACCGAGCCGTCCTGACCCTGCTTTTTGGGCTGTACGGCAGGTTGTTTGGCTGCCGGACGGCGGAACGTGATTTTTTGGCTGTAGGCCACCTCCTCCGGAGTGCCGTCGGCATTGCGTGCCGGCTCGAAACGCATCATCCTGCACAGGCGCACCGCCTCTTTGTCGATAGCCGGATCAACGCTCTTTACCACCTCGACATCGTCGGTTGTTCCGTCTTCCTCTATCTTGAAACGCACCACAACCGTGCCTTCCTTTGTGGCGTCAGCCGGATAGCGCAGGTTGTCGTTGATGAATTTCTGCATATCGCCCTTGAAGCTCGGAGCCGTAGCCATTCCTTGTTTTTCCGACGGCATTTCGGTCTTCTCCTCCGATGCTTTCTCCACATTTTCCTTGTCCTCACCGCCTTTCAAGCCCGAGAAGACAACCACTGCGGCAACAATCAATATCGCAAGAACCACAGCGGCGGCAATCACAGCGCCCATCGGTGTCTTTTTCCTTTTCGTGTATCCGCCAGCCGGACGCGCTTCTGCCGGCGTCACTATGCGCGTGGCAGTCTGCGGCTCCACCGGCA
>ULQB01007760.1_pt1 | contig 14053 bp, 6 predicted proteins | sample 1954041 | NCBI WGS metagenome assembly ULQB01 (sample SAMEA4835644, study PRJEB28245) | human gut metagenome | biome: gut microbiome; material: fecal sample | place: Denmark | collected 2008 | reverse complement strand
GCCCTGCCTATAAGCCACGTTCCACCCACTACTATCACAAACAGCAGCAGCGGCATGTAGCTTCCTATGGCGGCTATGGCCTCGGCCGTGGGCGTGAAGTTCAGCACGGCCAGCATTATTATTGCCACGGTAAGGGTGACTGCCGCCTCGCGGTTAGAAGCGGCATTGTGCTTTTTGCGGCAGTTGGAGCAGCAGGAAAGCTGCACCGGCAGCATGGAGCCTATGCGTAGCTTTGTCTTTAAGCCTATGGCGTTCCTTCCCTCCCGCTTGGGTTCCGGATGGCCTATATCAGCCATGGCGTAGCAATCCGCCCTGTTTTTCTTTTCGCCCTTGCAGAGCATGCACTCCTCTCCTTCGAAGAAGCGAGCCATACCGCCCTCCGGCATAAGGCTCTCTATGGCGTCGATATCCGCCTTTATGCCCGCGGCGTTGTCATTTGTCACGGTGCAGGTTCTGCAGCTCTTCATATTGAGCTTTTTGCAGTATTCTCCGCCGTACAGCGGACAGTCTGTCCTTGTGTATTTTGCCATTTCTGATCCTCCATACAATAGCCCCCATGGACAACTATCGCCCATGGGGTCCATTTAAGGCTGTATTTATTGTTCGGTTACGGTGGGGATATCTTCCTTCTCACGCACCTCTACGTTGTGGTAGCGCTTGAGGCCTATGCCGGCAGGTATAAGCTTGCCGATTATGACGTTCTCCTTGAGACCTACCAACGGATCTACCTTGCCCTTTATAGCGGCTTCGGTGAGCACCCTGGTGGTTTCCTGGAAGGATGCGGCAGATAGGAAGGAATCGGTAGCCAGGGCGGCCTTTGTTATGCCCAGCAGCTTGCGCTTTGCGACTGCGGGCTGCTTGCCCTCGAGTATAACCCTCTCGTTCTCGTTTTCGAAGGCGAATATATCCACCAGCTCGCCCGGGAGCAAAGTAGTATCGCCCGCGTCCTCTATCTGTACCTTGCGGAGCATCTGGCGGATAATGACTTCGATGTGCTTATCCGCGATCTCAACGCCCTGGAGACGGTATACGCTCTGTACTTCCTTGAGCATATATGCCTGAACGCCCTTTACGCCCTTTATCTTCAGTATATCGTTAGGGTTGATGGAACCGTCGGTCAGCTCGTCGCCTGCGTCCACCACGTCGCCGTCCCTGACTCTCAGCTTTGAGCCGAAGGGGATAAGGTACTTGGCGCTCTCGCCGTCATCGTTGGTTATTGTAGCCTCCCGCTTCTTGCCCTCGGTAAGGGACACGCGGCCGCTTATCTCGGAGATGACCGCAAGGCCCTTAGGCTTGCGCGCTTCGAATATTTCAACGACACGGGGAAGACCCTGTGTTATATCGTCGGCCGATGCAACGCCGCCGGTATGGAAGGTACGCATGGTCAGCTGCGTGCCGGGCTCGCCTATGGCCTGAGCGGCGATGATGCCTACGGCCTCGCCTATGTCTACCTTGCCGCCGGTTGCCAGGTTGGCGCCGTAGCAGTGGGCGCACACGCCGTGCTCGCTGCGGCAGGTGAATACGCTGCGGCAGCTTACGGTCTTTATGCCTGCGTTGATTATACGGTCGCGTATGCTGAAGGTTATCATCTCGTTGCAGGGGATTATGAGCTCACCGGTGGTGGGATCGTAAACGTCCTCTGCGGTGTAGCGGCCCAGCAGCCTGTCGCTGAGGGGCTCTACTACCTTGTTGCCTTCCATAATGGCGCTTATGGGCATGCCCTTTGGACGTTCGCCGCGGGAAGCGGCACAGTCCTCTTCGCGGATTATGACGTCCTGAGATACATCCACCAGTCTTCTGGTGAGATAACCGGAGTCTGCAGTACGCAGTGCAGTATCCGCCAAGCCCTTTCTGGCGCCGTGGGAGCTTATGAAGAACTCCAGAACTGTCAGGCCCTCACGGAAGTTAGCCCTTATAGGCACCTCTATGATCTGGCCGGAAGGGTCTGCCATAAGTCCGCGCATACCTGCCAGCTGACGTATCTGGTTCTTACTGCCTCGGGCTCCGGAGTCCGCCATCATAGCGATGGGGTTGTAGGGATCGAGGGAGCTCATCAGCGCGTCGGTAACTTTATCGGTAGCATCTTCCCAGACCTTTATGACGTAGCTCCTGCGCTCGCTGTCGGAAAGCATACCGGCGTGGAACAGGTTGTCTATCTCCGCCACCTCATTCTCGGCCTTGGCGATAATTTCCTTCTTCTCCGCAGGTACCTGTATATCCTGGAAGCCTACGGTTATGCCGCCGCGGGTGGAATACTTATAGCCCAGAGCCTTTACGGCATCCAGCATCTCTGCGGTGCGGGTGGGGCCGTACTTGCGGTAGCAGCGGTCGATTATCTTTCCAAGATCCTTCTTTACTACCAGCTTATCTATCTCCAGCTTGAACATGTCGTCCAGCGTATCCCGCGGCACATAGCCCAGATCCTGAGGTATTGCGTCGTTGAATATGAGACGGCCTACGGAGGTGTCTATGACGCGGCGGTACTTCTTGCCTTCCCATTCCCGCTCTATGCGCACCTTCACCTTGGACTGGAGGGTGACTTCGCCCATCTGATAGGCCATGAAGGCCTCGTCCTGGCTGCAGAAGACCTTGCCCTCTCCCTTCATGCCGTCGCGCTGGAGGGTCAGGTAGTAGCAGCCAAGTACCATATCCTGAGTAGGACAGGTAACGGGCTTGCCGTCCTGAGGCTTCAGTATGTTGTTTGAGGCCAGCATGAGGAAGCGGGCCTCGGTCTGTGCCTCCACGGAAAGGGGCACATGGACCGCCATCTGGTCGCCGTCAAAGTCGGCGTTGAACGCGGTACACGCAAGGGGGTGCAGCTTGATGGCGCGGCCCTCTACCAGCACCGGCTCGAATGCCTGTATGCCCAGGCGGTGCAGCGTAGGCGCGCGGTTGAGGAGTACGGGGTGCTCTTTTATTACGCCCTCCAGTACGTCCCAGACCTCGGGCTTTACACGCTCTACCATGCGCTTCGCGCTCTTTATGTTGTGTGCGTATGCGTCCTCAACAAGCTTCTTCATTACGAAGGGCTTGAACAGCTCCAGCGCCATCTCCTTTGGCAGGCCGCACTGATACATCTTGAGCTCAGGGCCTACGACTATAACGGAACGGCCGGAATAGTCCACGCGCTTGCCCAGCAGGTTCTGGCGGAAGCGTCCCTGCTTGCCCCGCAGCATGTCGGACAGAGACTTGAGGGGCCTGTTGCCGGGGCCGGTAACGGGGCGTCCGCGCCTGCCGTTGTCTATGAGCGCGTCCACCGCCTCTTGAAGCATACGCTTTTCGTTGCGCACTATGATATCCGGCGCGCGCAACTCCAACAGTCTCTTGAGGCGGTTGTTTCTGTTTATAACTCTGCGGTACAGGTCGTTCAGGTCGGAGGTGGCGAACCTGCCGCCGTCAAGCTGTACCATAGGGCGAAGCTCGGGGGGCAGCACTGGCACTGCGTCCATGATTATCCACTCGGGCTTGTTGCCGCTCTTTATAAAGGCTTCCACTACCTCCAGGCGCTTGATGGCATTGCTGCGCTTCTGGCCGGAGGAGTTGTCTATCTCCCTGCGGAGATCTTCTTCCAGCTTTTCAAGATCCAGCGCCTGCAAAAGCTCCTTTATGGCCTCTGCGCCCATACCTGCGCGGAAGGATTTCGGCCCGTACTCGGCCTGGGCGTCCCGGTATTCCTTATCGGAGAGCACCTGCTTGTACATGAGGGGGGTGGTGCCCGGATCCAGCACTACAAAGGCCGCGAAGTACAGCACCTTTTCAAGGGAGCGGGGGGACATATCCAGCAGCATCTTCATGCGGCAGGGAATGCCCTTAAAATACCATATATGGGATACGGGGGCGGCCAGCTCTATGTGGCCCATGCGCTCGCGGCGCACCTTTGCCCTCGTTACCTCTACGCCGCACTTGTCGCAGACAACGCCCTTGTAGCGCACCCGCTTATAGCGTCCGCAGTGGCACTCCCAGTCCTTGGTGGGCCCGAATATGCGCTCACAGAACAGGCCGTCGCGCTCGGGCTTCAGGGTACGGTAGTTTATGGTTTCGGGTTTCTTTACCTCGCCGTGGGACCATTCGCGGATCTTTTCAGGTGAGGCAAGGCCAATCTGTATAGCGTCGAAATTGGTAAGCTCAAACAATTTCTTAATCTCCCTTCGGCCTTATTAGTTCAAGTCGTCTGTATCATCGCCGTCTGCGGAAATATCGAAGTCATCTCCGTCGTCGGCTGCATCGTCAAAATCGAATTCGTCAAACTCGGCAAAGTCGCTGTCGTTTGCATACTGGTCCGGTGTATCCTCAAGGCCCGCCATGTTGACGTCCATAGGCGCCACATCCTCGTCGTCTATCATCTCGCCGATCTTTATCTCTTCCTTTGTCTCGTTGAGCACCTTTATATCGAGGCCCAGAGACTGAAGCTCCTTGATCAATACCTTGAAGGATTCGGGCACGCCCGGCTCAGGCACATTCTCGCCCTTGACTATGGCCTCATAGGTCTTTACGCGGCCCACGACGTCATCGGACTTGACGGTGAGGATTTCCTGAAGGGTATTGGCGGCGCCATAGGCTTCCAGCGCCCAAACCTCCATTTCGCCGAAGCGCTGGCCTCCAAACTGGGCCTTGCCGCCCAGAGGCTGCTGAGTAACCAGGCTGTAGGGGCCGGTGGAACGGGCATGTATCTTGTCGTCTACCAGGTGATGCAGCTTCAGGTAGTACATATAGCCTACGGATATCCTGTTCTCAAAGGGCTCGCCGGTGCGGCCGTCATAAAGCACCGTCTTGCCGTCCCAGTCCTTGCCTGCCTTTACCAGCATGGACTTTATGTCCTCCTCGGTAGCGCCATCGAATACGGGGGTAGCGATGTTCCAGCCAAGGGTCTTGGCGGCCATGCCCAGATGCAGCTCAAGCACCTGACCTATATTCATTCGGGAAGGAACGCCCAGAGGGTTCAGGACTATCTGCAGGGGAGTGCCATCGGGCAGGAAGGGCATATCCTCCTCGGGCAGTATCCTGGATACAACACCCTTGTTGCCGTGGCGGCCCGCCATCTTATCGCCTACGGATATCTTGCGCTTCTGCGCTATGTATACGCGAACCAGCTCGTTTACTCCCGGAGGCAGCTCGTCCTTGTTTGCCCTCGTGAAGACCTTTACGTCTACTATGACTCCGCCCTCGCCATGAGGCACGCGGAGGGAGGTATCCCTGACCTCTCTTGCTTTCTCGCCGAATATGGCGCGGAGCAGCCGCTCCTCGGCGGTGAGCTCAGTCTCGCCCTTGGGCGTTACCTTGCCGACCAGTATGTCGCCGCTCTGCACCTCTGCGCCGATGCGGATAATGCCGCGGTCGTCCAGATTGGCCAGCGCGTCCTCGCCCACGTTGGGGATATCGCGGGTTATCTCCTCCTCGCCCAGCTTGGTATCGCGGGCTTCGGTCTCGTGCTCCTCGATATGTATGGAGGTATAGACGTCTTCCTTGACGAGCTTTTCGCTTATCAGTACGGCGTCCTCGTAGTTATAGCCCTCCCAGGTCATAAAGCCTATGAGGATATTGCGTCCCAGCGCTATCTCTCCCTGATCGGTGGAGGCGCCGTCCGCTATCACCTGCCCGGGTATTACCCGTTCGCCCTTTACCACTATGGGACGCTGGTTGATGCAGGTGCCCTGGTTGGAGCGTTTAAACTTGATTATGTTGTAGGTTCTGTCGTTGCCGTCATCGCCGGCTATCACTATATGGCTTGCGTCAACGCGCTTTACGACGCCGTGCTGGCGGGATAGCACCACGACGCCTGAGTCGTGTGCAGCCTTGTACTCCATGCCTGTGCCCACCACGGGAGCCTCAGGCTTGAGGAGGGGCACTGCCTGACGCTGCATATTGGAGCCCATCAGCGCGCGGTTAGCGTCGTCGTTCTCCAGGAATGGTATCATTGCGGTAGCGACGGACACCAGCTGCTTGGGGGATACGTCCATGTAGTCGGTCTCGGTGGCCTTTACTTCGATTATCTCGTCCAGCCTTCTTGCAACGACCCTGTCCTTGGCAAACCACACCTTGCCGTTCTCGTCGGTAACGGTAGGCTCGTTTGCCTGAGCTACTATGTAGTCGTCCTCCTCGTCGGCGGTGAGGTAAACTATCTCGCTGCTTATGCTCTTGTTCTTCCCGTCCACCCTGCGGTAGGGCGCCTCAATAAAGCCGTAGCGGTTTATTCGGGCATAGGTGGAAAGGGAGTTTATAAGGCCTATGTTAGGGCCTTCAGGGGTCTCTATGGGGCACATGCGGCCGTAATGGGAATAGTGAACGTCTCGAACCTCGAATGTGGCGCGCTCACGGTTCAGGCCTCCGGGGCCCAGAGCGGACAGCCTGCGCTTATGGGTAAGCTCCGCAAGGGGGTTTGTCTGGTCCATAAACTGGGACAGCTGAGATGAACCGAAAAACTCCTTTATGGCGGCCGTCACGGGGCGGATATTTATGAGGTTGGAGGGCATGGCGGTCTCGGTGTCCTGTATGGACATGCGCTCCCGCACCACGCGCTCGAGGCGAGTCATGCCGACGCGGATCTGGTTCTGGAGCAATTCGCCCACACTTCTTATGCGGCGGTTGCCCAGATGGTCGATATCGTCGGTGCGGCCTATGCCGTGGCTCATGCCGAGAAGATAGCTTATGGAGGCGGTTATATCATCGGTGATGATATGGCGGGGTATAAGGTCGTACACCCGGGCCTTCAGGAACTTCTTGAGCTCCTCCTCTTCCATATCTCCCGCTTCCTCCAGAAGCTTCATGAAGGTGGGGTAATGTACCTTCTCGTTCAGACCGGCCTCTTCGGGATCGAACTTCAGGTAGCACTTGGCGTCCACGAACAGGTTGCCGAGTATCTTTACCCTGGCGCCGTCGGGCGCTACGACGTATACGCCGTGTACGCCGGCGTTTTCGATGGCTTCGGCGGCCTCGCGGCTTATTACTTCTCCCTCAGTGGCAAGTATCTCGCCGGTGCCGGGAGCTATGACGTTCTCCGCCGCAGTAAGGCCGTGGAGGCGCGAGGCGATGGAGAGTTTCTTATTAAACTTATAGCGGCCCACTCTGGCAAGGTCGTAGCGTTTGTCAAAGAACAGGGCGTTCAGCAGGCTGCGCGCGGATTCCTCTGTAGGAGGCTCGCCGGGGCGCTGGCGCTTGTATATCTCTATCAGGCCTTCCTCGGTGTTTTTGGTTGTATCCTTCTCGAGGGTTATCTTCAGGCGCTCGTCTTCGCCCAAAAGCTCCAGTATCTCGCCGTCTGAGCTGTAGCCCAGGGCACGCAGCAGCGCAGTTATAAAGACCTTCCTCTGGCGGTCGATCTTTACGTACATTATCTCGTTGCTGTCGGTCTCGTACTCAAGCCACGCGCCGCGGTTAGGTATCACCTGAGAGGCAAAGAGGTGCTTGCCGACTTTATCTATAGATTCGGAATAGTATACGCCAGGTGAGCGGACCAGCTGAGAGACTATTACCCTCTCTGCACCGTTTATGATGAACGTGCCCTGCTCGGTCATAAGAGGAAAGTCGCCCATGAACACGGGCTGTTCCTTGACCTCGCCGGTCTCTTTATTTATAAGGCGAACTGTAACGCGAAGCGGGGCGCAGTAGTTTACGTCCCTTTCCTTGCACTCCTCCACCGAGTATTTCGGATGGTCGAAATCTATGGAGTAATCTACAAACTCAAGGACGAGCTTTTCGGAATAGTCTGTAATGGGCGAAATGTCGTCAAGAACTTCCTTGAGATCCTCCTCCACAAAGCGCTGATAGGAATTTTTCTGAACCTCTATCAGGTCGGGCATATCAAGAACTTCATTGATACGGGAAAAGCTCATGCGCTTTTTCTTGCCCATGTAAACCTCATGCACCATCGCGTTCACTCCTTATACTTTGTTATTACCATATAACCATGGATTATATTATCGGCGCGTCACTCCATATGAGCATTTCCATTTTGTGGGCATAGGATACCCAGCATGATTTTTGTGGGAAAAATCAACTGTAAAAAGGCCAATCCCCGCAATTTACCATGCTAACGCAGTATATTATTGTAACACCGCGTGTCAAGGTTGTCAACGAGAATAATGGCCTTTCTTAATATTTTTTATATTTGGTTTATGTTTGGTCAGCTTCCGGGCAATCGGCCCTGCTTTTTTCTATGCCTGCTTTACCTTGGCGAATATCATTCTGCCTGCCGAGGTCTGCAATACGCTTGTAACCGTGACGTCCACCGTCTCCCCCACTAAGCGCCTGCCGTTTTCTATTACTATCATAGTGCCGTCATCCATATAGCCTATACCCTGTCCGGCCTCCTTGCCCTCCTTGACCACGAACACGCTCATTTCCTCACCGGGCATTGCGATGGGCTTGAGGGCGTTTGCCAGCTCGTTTATATTGAACACGGGTACCTTGCGCACAGCCGCCACCTTGTTAAGGTTATAATCGTTGGTCACGACCACGCCGCCAAGCTCCGATGCCATGAGTATCAGCTTGGCGTCCACCTCGTCCACATCCTTATAGTCAGTGCTGACTACGGTGATGGGGACTGACTTTTTATCCTGCATGCCCTTGAGTATGTCCAGCCCCCGCCTGCCCCTGTTGCGCTTGAGGCCATCGGAGCTGTCCGCGATATGCTGAAGCTCCCTGAGCACAAAGCTCGGCACTATTATTTCGCCCTCAATTATGCCGGTATCACATATTTCCGCGATGCGTCCGTCGATTATGACGGAGGTATCCAGAAGCTTGGGCCGTGCCAAGCCGTGAGCCTTTCCGTGGCCGCCCGCGGCGGGTATGGGGAACTGCCCCTTCCGCCTGCTCATGGCGCTCCACCCAAGGTATCCGAAGGCGATGTACAGTATTACGTCTATGACCAGAACTACCCACGCAGGCTTGAAGCGCGCCACCAGAGTGCTCGCCAAAAATGCAACAACGAGCCCGGCGATCAGACCGCAAACGCAGTAGAGCAGCTGCCCCGCTGGCATTGCTGACATACCGGCCTCGGCATAGCTTATGGCGGCGGTAAGCGGTTCGGCAAATAAAAGATTAAAAATGATTGCAATAATAGTACCCGAACCCACAAACACAAGCGCCAGTCCCCATGGAAGCATGCGCTGATACAGCGTAAGCCCTTCCGGGAAGGTGATGACCCTGTTCGCAAGCGCTACAAGCCCCACACCCACCGCGGCTCCCGCCAGGGTGAGCAATAGTCTTGCGACTTTTTTAGCCAATTCTTAACTCCTTTCGTTTAACGGCCCTTGGCCTTATTTTGATATTACCCGATAATATCTCGGATTTCGTCTATATCCCTGCCACTGGCAGCTGAAAGCTCGGCAGAGAGCACCTGCCGGGCGGTTATGAGCATCTTTCTGTCCCCTGCGGAGAGGCCCTTGAGGGAATCCCGCCTTTTGAGACACTTTATAACGTCGGCGACGTCGTATATGTCGCCGCCCTTGAGCTTTGCCAGGTTGTCCCTGTAGCGCTGGTTCCAGTTTTCGCTTTCGGCACACACTGCCGCCGCGTCAAGGTATTCAAAGATCTTCTCGCACTCCGAAGAGTCTATCACAGGTCTCAGGCCAACGCTGTCGGCCGAGGCTACCGGCACCATTGCCGTAAGCTTCGATGTAATGAAGCGCAGGATATAATACTTGGCCCTTTCGCCAAGCATATCCTTTTCCTCAACGCTTTCCACGATACCCACCCCATGCATGGGATAAAACACGCTGTCGCCTACATCGAACACCTTTTCCTCCTGTTCTCCGTTCATGTGTGCTTCGGAAGGCCTGTCCGAAAAATGGGTGTATCCTTCCACATCATATATTAACTATACACTTCCTTACGGCCCCTTGTCAAACAAAATGCCCTGTTTTCCTGTTTTTTCCGGTTATTGGCCGCCATCGCCCCGGCCTGATATCATGGCGCCCCGTACCATTACCGAGGGGCTGCCGACGCAGCTGCCTCCGGGCATTGAGAAGCGCAGGTCGCCGCCCACCCTTACTATGGATCTGAGCAGCTCTGTAAAATCTCCGCTCAGCGTTATCTCGTTTACGGCACGGACGTCCCTGCCGTCCTTTATGAGCCGCCCTTTGCACAGCACCGAGAACTTGCCGCTCACCGGGTTCACCCCGGCGTGGAGGCCGGAAAAGTCGGTGATGAGCAGGCCGTCCCCCAGCTCGCTTATGAGCTGCCCCAGCGTACCTTCCTTTGGCGCTATGTAAAAATTGGTTATTCTCACGCCTACCGGCGAGCCGGCGCTGCTCCTGCCGCCGTTTGAGGTGGACTTTACCCCCGCCTTCTTCGCGGTCTTGAGGTTGTGCAGCAGCGTCTCCAGCTTTCCGTCCTTTATCACCGCCTTGGCTACGGAAGGAGTACCCTCGTCGTCAAATGGACTTGGATTGATGGGGTAAAGAGGGTCGTCCATCAGCGTGACGCACTCTGCCGCCATATCCTCGCCCTCCCTGCCCGCCAGGGGCGAAAGGCCCTTCTGGGCGGCGTCGGCAGAAAACATGCCTGCAAAAGCACCCAATATGCTTGCCATAGCGTCGTTGCGGAGTATTATATCGTACTTACCGGGCGCTACGGGCGCGGGATCCATGGCGGCTATGGCCTCATCGACGGCCTCCCGCGCACAGCCCGCTATGTCCAGCGCCTCACCGTCTGCCCGGAATGCAAAGCCGTCCCGCATCTGGCCCTTATCCTCCAGCACCGGCTCCACATAGCAGCAGGATACCCTGTCGCTCCTTTCGGCCCTGAGGCCCAGAGTGTTGTATATACAGAATCTGCCGCCTGCGGTGACTACCTTGCAGCAGGCCACCCGCTTTACCCGGCCGTCGCACCGCTTTGTCTCCCGTTCCAGCGTCTTGCAGAGCTCTATCTTTTCCGATTCATCCATGTCCTTCAGGGCATCGGTCTTTTTTTGTATTTCGGGATACTCCGCAGGCTCCGCCATGGGGTGTATATCCTCGCTCTTTACCTTCTCCGCATTATCTATGGCCTCCTCCACAAAGCCCTCCGGGTCATCCATAGCTTCGGTATAGGCGTAGCCGTTCCTTCCGTCCTTCTGCACCCTTATGCCTAAACCGAAGGAGGAGCTTACGGTATAGTCGTCCACCTCGTCCTCCAGTACACCTACCGAGAACTCGTCGGACTCGTTTACGCATACCTCCGCACCGTCGCAGCCCCTGTCCATGGCAATGGTCATGAGCCTGTGGGCGTATTCCTTTATCCTTCCGTCCGCTTTTATCTCGGCCTTATGCTCCCTGTCAAGCCCGTTATGCATCACAGTCTGCCTCCCTTTCCGCCAACGGTTATGCCGCTCACCCTTATCCTGGGCTGTCCCACGTTTGTAGGAACGCTGCCGGAGCGTGAGCCGCACATGCCGTGGCCAAACCACATATTCATGCCTACCCGGTCTATCTTCATAAGCACGTCCGCCCCCCGGCCTATGAGGGCTGCGCCCCGTACCGGGCAGTGTATCTTGCCGTCCTTTACCCAGTAGCCTTCCAGCACCGAGAAGTTAAATTCGCCTGTCAGCGGGTTCACCGAGCCTCCGCCCATCTTAGCCGCAAAAAGCCCCTCTCCCATGGTCCTTATCATCTCCTCCTCATCGTCGTAGCCGGGGGCGAAGAAGGTGTTGGTCATTCTGGAGGTGGGTGCGAACTCGTAGCTCTGCCGCCTGGCGGAGCCCGTCATGGGCTGGTTCATTATCCGGCTGCCCAGCCTGTCCACAAGATAGCTCTTAAGCATGCCGTTTTGTATGAGTACGTTGCACTGGGATGGGTTGCCCTCGTCGTCGTAGCGTATGCTGCCCCATTCGCCGGGGAGTGTGCCGTCGTCTATGGCGGTAACTATATCGCTGGCTATCTTCTGGCCCAGCTTTCCGCAGAATTCGGAATTGCCGCGGGCGACGGAGGTAGCCTCCAATGAATGCACACAGGCCTCGTGGAGTATGACTCCGCCGAAGCCGCCGTCTATGACTACCGGCATATATCCCGCCGGGCAATCCACTCCGTGAAGCATTGTAACGGCAGTCCGGGCGGCGGTGCGCCCATCCTTTTCGGGGTCTATCAGCTCATAAGCCTCAAAGCCCATGCCAAAGGCAGGTATTTCCTGCCCGGTCTGGAATTCCATGCCGTCGCTTGCCACCGCGGTAAAGGCGAGACGGGTGCGCGGACGCCTGTCCTCCGCCCATACTCCCTCGGTGTTGCAGACCAGCACCTTTTTATCCGTATCCATATATGCGGCGCTGACCTTGGTTATCTCGCCGGACTCAGCCTTCGCCGCGTCTGTTCCAAGCTTTAACAGGTGCACCCGCTTTGCGTTATCCACCGCCGAGAATGGTATCCTGCACCTGTAGTTGCCGTCGCGTATATCCGTGAAGGGCAGCACGCCGCCCCCCTCGCCCTTTATTATAGCCGAGGCCCTTTTCGCCGTCTCCACAAGGGCGGACTCGGATATATCCACCGTATAGGCGTAGGCGGAACGGGTACCGGAAAGTATGCGCACCCCCGCGCCCCGGGCGCGGCTGTAGGCGGCATTCTCCACCACGCCGTCCAGCATGGATATGCTGTGGCTCTCCCCGTCCTCCATGTAAAGCTCCGCGAAGTCTCCCCCTGTTGTGAGGGCCGCGTTGAGCACCCTTTCAGCCGATGTCCTGCTTATCATTTTTCCTTTATCCTTCCCTGATTGATATGGTTCTGGCGTATCTTCCCTTCGCTGCCCAGCTCGCCGGGTATGTAGTACTTATGGCCCTTTACGCTGGGCGGCATGTACTCCTGAGCCACCACGTGGCCGGGATAGTCGTGAGGGTACTTATACCCCCTGCCGTGGCCCAGCTTTGACGCGCCGGGATAGCTCGTATCCCTGAGGTGTATCGGCACCGGCTGGTCGGGTATGCTCTTTGCCTCGGCGAAGGCCGTATCCTTTGCGATGACTACCGAGTTTGACTTCGGGCTCTCGCAGATGAATATTATTGCCTGCGTTATGGACAGCCCCGCCTCCGGCATCCCTATGAACTCCAGCGCCTGAGCCGCCGCCACCGCCTGCACCATGGCCTGGGGGTTGGCGAGGCCCACGTCCTCCGAGGCGTGGGCTATAAGCCTGCGGCAGATTATCCGCGGGTCTATGCCCGCGTATATGAGCCGGGCGAACCACGCTATCGCCGCGTCGCTGTCCCCGCCCCGAAGGCTCTTGCAGAAGGCGGAGAGCATATCGTAAAACTGCTGATCGTCGCAGTTTATGAGCTTTTGCTGTATGCTTTCGGCGGCGATATCCTCCGTTACGTGTATAACGCCGTTCCCGTCCGCCTCGGTGGTGAGTATGGCCAGCTCTATGGCGTTGAGCGCCGTGCGCACGTCGCCGTTGGCTATGCGGGCGATGTGGTCGTACGCCCCTTCGTCTATCTCCGTATCATAGTTGCCCATGCCCCGTTCCTTATCGGCCACAGCGGCCTTGACGCACTTCTTTACGTCCTCTTCAGTAAGCGGATAAAACTGGAAGGCGCGGCAGCGGGAAACGATAGCCCCCGTCATGGATACCATGGGATTTTCCGTGGTGGAGCCTATGAATTTTATTATCCCGCGCTCCAGAGCCGGCAGTATGCTGTCGCTCTGGGCCTTGCTCCAGCGGTGGCATTCATCGAGCAGGAGGTACGTCTCCCTGCCGTAGAGCTTAAGGTTATCCTCCGCCGCCGCTATCACCTCGCGCACGTCCTTTACGCCGGAGGTAACGGCGTTGAGCTTTACAAAATCCGATCCCGTGGTGTTGGCGACTATGGAGGCCAATGTGGTCTTGCCGCAGCCCGGGGGGCCGAAGAATATGCTGGACTGGAGGGAATCCGTCTCTATGGCCCTCCTGAGAAGCTTTCCCTTGCCCACTATATGCTGCTGTCCCACAAATTCGTCCAGCGTCCTTGGGCGCATCCTGTCCGCCAGCGGCGCGTGCTTATTCATGCCGGCCGAAAAAAGATCCATGCCGCTTACCTTTCCTTTGCTGTAATTTACCTTACAGTAAATTATACCATGGCAAGCGGCACAGTTAAAGCTTTCGAAAAAGTGGTTAAAAA
>ULQB01066012.1_pt1 | contig 14131 bp, 14 predicted proteins | sample 1954041 | NCBI WGS metagenome assembly ULQB01 (sample SAMEA4835644, study PRJEB28245) | human gut metagenome | biome: gut microbiome; material: fecal sample | place: Denmark | collected 2008 | reverse complement strand
GTACATATATCTCAGGTTAGTGGCGTTTTTTTGAAGGGTAAATGTTAGTGCAGTTGCATTGATAAGGTCACGAAAATATTAACTCCTTGTCGGTATGGAAAGTGTTTTAAGCGATGTTGGCGATATATTTCACTGTGTCGCTTTAATAAGAATCAGTTTTTCTACAAATCGGTCATTTATACTTCTGTATCAATCTCCTTTTTCAAAGCGTGAGCGGAGCTTTTCGAGGGCTTTCTTTTCTATTCTTGAAATATAGCTCCTGCTTATGCCGAGCTCGTCTGCGACTTCACGCTGGGTCATTATCCTGTCGGTGCGGTAGGATGTTTTAGACAGACCGTAACGCTTTGTGAGTATTTCTTTTTCACGCTCGTCAAGCTCCTCGTCTATATATCGGTACATTTTATCAAGCTCAATGTTAAGGGCGGCCTCCTCGGCAACGTCCGTTCCGTCCTTGAAAATATCGGCAAGGGTGACGGCGTTTCCGTCCTTGTCGCAGTCCATCGGGTCGTTCATATAGACTTCGGTCTGCTGATGCTTTGTTTTACGGAAGTACATTCTTATCTGATTATTTATGCATTTTCCAGCATAGGTGGAAAAGCTGATGTTCTTTCTGTAATCAAAGGTTTCTGCGGCACGGATAAGCCCGATTATGCCTATCGAGATAAGATCGTCCGCTTCCTTGCTGTCGGGGTAGTGCTTTTTTACGATATATGCCACAAGGCGAAGGTTGTGGTTTATCAGCTTGTCACGGGCGGCAAGGTCGCCCTGAGCCGCTTTTTCAAGGCATTCACGTTCTTCCTTTGCGGAAAGCTGTCGGGGAAATGAACCGTTGCTTTTAAAATGCAGAGCAAAGAAGATAAGGCTCTGCAGTGCGGTTTGCAGTACCGATATAAACATAATATCACACTCCGGAAAGATAATGATACAGTTTATTCCGGACATTCTGCCGGTTATGCAGGTACATTCTGCTTGACAGCGGAAATTTATCGGTGTATAATTAAAATATATAATTCAAGGAGCGTAAGAGTATGAAGCAGAAAAACCGTGAAAGGCTCGGAATAGGTATGAAGATAGGTGCGGGGGTGCTTGCGCTTATTATGATTATTGGTGTTGTGATACAGGGATTTATGTATTTGAACTGAGTTATTTATATATGGATAAAGTGAACCGCCGGCTGTGAGGTCGGCGGTTGTTTTTATTCCTGTCTTGTTCTGTCTGTTCTGTTGAAAATCAGTGATACCGCAAGAGCGAAAATCATTGCGGCGGTAACTCCTGCCGAGCAGGCGGTAAATCCGCCCGTGAAGATTCCGAGTAAGCCGTCATCTTCCACAGCTTTTCTCATGCCCTTTGCAAGCAGATTGCCAAAGCCCGTGAGAGGTACGGACGCACCTGCGCCTGCAAAATCGACAAGCGGCTGATAAAGACCTACCGCTCCGAGAATTACGCCCGAAACAACGTAGGCTACAAGTATTCTTGCGGGGGTGAGCTTTGTAAGGTCGATAAGTAACTGACCTATAGCACAAAGCGCACCGCCGACTAAAAATGCCCATAAATACTGCATAAATTTTCTCCTGTTATAAAGCGTCTGATATTTCTACAAGGTGGGATATACCGGGTATGCTTTCGCCCTGCTGTACTTTAGTTGTTGACATAAGCGCACCGGTAGCGGCAAACAGCACTCTGTGGAGCTTTCCCTCGGCTATCTGCGGCAGGATATGTCCGCATAGTACCGAGGCACTGCATCCGCATCCTGAGCCGCCTGCGTGTACGTCCTGCTTTTCACGGTCATACAGCATAAGACCGCAGTCCTTGTGCTTATGGCTGATTTCTGTTCCGTCACGGCGGAAAAGCTCGCACATAAGCTCCGAGCCGACCTGTCCGAGATCTCCGGTGTAGATTACATCATAATCGGCAGGAGATGTTCCGGTGGCGAGCAGGTGTCGGTTTATCGTATCGTATGCCGCACCTGCCATAGCCGCACCCATATTGTTTGCATCCTTTATGCCCATATCGGTTATCTTGCCTATCGTGACACGCTTTACATAAGGCGGTTTTTCAGCGACCGAGGTTATACAGCAGCCTGCACCGGTAGCTGTCCACTGAGCAGTGGGGGGACGAACGCCGCCGTAGTTTATAGGGAATCTGAACTGCCTTTCGGCAGAGCAGAAGTGTGACGAGGTAACGGCGGCAAAATATTCTCCGAGCCTCATATCCGCAAAAAGCGAAGCCATTGCAAGACTTTCAGCCATTGTCGAGCAGGCACCGTAAAGTCCGATGAACGATATATCGGTGTCACGCAGGCCGTATGCCGAGCCTGTGCATTGGTTAAGCAGATCGCCTGCAAAAATGAATGAAATATCCTCTTTTATGAGCTTGCCTTTTCTAAGGGCAACATCAAAGGCATATTGCTGAAAGGTGCTTTCGGCTTTTTCCCAAGTGGTAAGTCCAAGCTCTGCACCCTCTGCGGCATAGTCAAAGCAGTTGCCGAGAGGTCCGTCGCTCTCCATTTTTCCGACTGCGGCGGCGCAGGAATAAACCGACACACCACGGTCAAACTCTATTGTACCCTCTGAAATCAGTTTAGCCATATCAACCTCCGAAAAGACTTATAACGAACAGAATTATGCCGTAGACAAATGCCGCTGTTATGCCGTAGACTATTACGGGCCCTGCAATGATGAACATTTTTGCGCCCGTACCGAGAATGAGACCCTCGGTCTTGAATTCAAGGGCAGGGGAAACAACGGCATTCGCAAAGCCTGTTATAGGAACGAGAGTGCCTGCGCCTGCGTGCTTTGCTATCCGCTCATACTGACCGAAGCCCGTCAGCAAGGCGCTTATCAGCACAAGAGTTATTGAGGTGTACGCTGACGCAGTATCTGCATCGTTTCCTATCATAATATATAAATCGGTAAAGAACTGCCCTGTACAGCAGATAAGTCCGCCGATTACAAACGCTTTCGGCACTGTTATATATAGCTTGCTCGGTGCGGAATAACGGTCGGCAAGCTGTGCGTATTCTTTTTTGGAAATATTCAAAATATCACCGTCCTTGATGATATTTTTGATTTTATGTCGGAAAATATCCGTGTAAAATTCTGCTTACCGATACGGCAAGATAAAGCAAAAACAAGTCGCTTTGCAATTTTTATATTGATTTATTGCAGACATTGTGCTATACTTTAATAGATAAGACAGGAAAAAGCGGTTTTTTCAGCCGAATTTTCGGTCGGATTTTTTATGCAAGAAAGGGATAACAAAAAAATGAAATACGCAGTATTACTTTGCGACGGTATGGCCGATCTTCCCCGTGAGGATATAGGCGGAACACCTATGAGTGTTGCACACAAGCCTAATATGGACAAGCTCGCAAAGGTATCAAGAGTAGGTCTTGTAAAGACGGTCGAGGACAATCTGAAGCCCGGCAGTGACGTTGCGAATCTTTCCGTACTCGGTTATGATCCTGCAATATATTATTCGGGCAGAAGTCCTTTAGAGGCAGGCAGTATAGGCATTGATATGAAGCCTACGGACGTTTCTTTCAGAACGAATCTTGTAACGCTGTCGGACGAGCCGGTTTACGAGGATAAGACAATACTCGACTACTGTGCCGACGATATATCTACTGAAGAAGCCGCAGAGCTTATAAAGTTCATTGACGAAAAGCTCGGTACGGATGAATTCAGATTCTACAGCGGTGTAAGCTACCGTCATTGTCTGATATGGGATCACGGTACGACCGATATAGGCACGCTGACTCCTCCCCACGATATAACAGGCAAGCCGATAAAGACGCATCTTGGTGTGAACGAAAACGGCAAGGTGCTTATTGAGATGATGAAGAAGAGCTACGATCTGCTGAAGGACCATCCCGTTAACCTGAAGAGAATCGAAAGAGGTCTTCGTCCTGCAAACAGTATATGGTTCTGGGGCGAGGGTGTTCGCAAGGAACTTACTCCTTTTGCCGAAAAGTACGGAAAGAGCGCCGCTATGATCTCTGCGGTCGATCTGCTCAGAGGTATCGGCAAGTTCACAGGAATGGACGTTATCAAGGTTGACGGTGCAACAGGCTACATAGATACAAACTTTGACGGTAAGGCTCAGGCTGCTGTTGACGCACTGAAGAGCGGCAAGGATTTTGTATATATCCATGTTGAAGCTCCCGATGAATGCGGTCACCGTCACGAGGTTGACAATAAGGTAAAGGCAATAAGCCTTATTGACGAAAAGATACTCGGCAAGCTGCTTGACGAATTCAAGGACGAGGATATAAAGATCCTTATCTGTCCCGACCATCCCACACCACTTGAACTGAGAACACATACAAATGCTCCTGTGCCGTTCATGATCTATGACAGCAGAAAGAAGCTGGACGGTGTTGATTGCTTCTGCGAGGAGAGTGCGGCTAAGACAGGCGATTATATCGCTGAGGGTCATACCCTTATGAGCAGTTTTTTGGCTGACTGATAGATAATACTAAATGAATATTTTACCGCCCTGTGTTTTTCACGGGGCGGTTTTTGTGTATTTCGGCAAGTGCTGGACTTTTGTCAGTTTTTATGGTACAATATACTTGAGGAAATAGTACCAAATCCCACAAAGGAGGACAAAATGAAACGTACCCACACCATACTCGCAACAATAACCCTTATCAGCGTAATACTGACCAGTGCTTGCACGGCAGGCAGTGCAAACAGCACAACGTCCTCTGCACCCGAAACGGCAGTTACCACAACTACCGCTCCGGCAGTGACGGGAACAGTGATGGATAGGATTGACGAGCCGAAAGCAGAAACAACTACTGCTCAGACCACAGCTATCACAGCAGTGACCACCACAAAGCCACAGGAAACAAAAAGTGCTGAAACTACCACTACCACCACAAAAGCGGTAACAACGGCAAAGCCAAAGCCGGCAACGACAACAACCGCCGCTACTACAAAGCCCGCTCCCGAATGGACAGAAACAAAGGCAAGCGGTACTAAGTATGTCAATACCGACTGCTACAGCCGTAAGAAAGCTGTACTCGGCGCTGACACAGTTAAGCTGTACAGCGTGAACGACAAGGTGACAGTGACAGCCAAGACCGATACAGGTTACTTCAAACTTTCTGACGGTAGCTTTATACACAGCGACTATCTGAGCGACAGCAAGATTGTTATACAGACTACAACAACCACAAAGAAAGCTGAAGCACCTAAGCCTTCACAGACAACAACGAAGAAGCAGGAAAGCAAGCCGAAGTCCATATATGAGTATCCATTCGACCTTGAAGCAATCCGACAGGTCATTATAGACGATGCAGTCAATAATTATGGACTGATACTTGCAGAAGATATAATCAAGGACGAAAGTTCTTGGTTTGCTCCTCTTGTTATTTGGAAAGACGTAAATCCCAATGTTATTCGTATGAGAGTATCCGAAGAAGCAGAATCGAGTTATACAGGTGGATATATGAAGCCAGGATACTACTTCAATGTATATATAGAAACCATACCGGATTTAAAGAAAGACGAGAACGGTAACAGTATAGAAGGATATGCAATATACTTCTTGAGAGGAGGACCGTCACGTCAGTGACAACTGAATATATATTTAAAGAGCTTTGATTTTTCAAGGCTCTTTTTCTTTTTCTGAAAGTTAACTGAATATGAAAATCCAAAGCAGTCCGCACCCGTAGGACTGCTTTTTTATATATATTTTCAAAAAATCAAACAAGAAAGGATAAAGGTTATGTTTAAAAACAAATTCAAAAAGCTGACCGGACTTTTCCTTGCGGCAGTTATGACATTAGTCGCTCTGCCGATTCAGACGCTTGCGTCAGAATGGGGAGTTGGCGATAATGTTTATGCGGCTATGCTCGGCAACTACATCGGCTCAGACAACGGAACATACGGTGATAAGCGTAATTACACATTCATCTATTACAAAGCGGACGGCGATGTTGCTACCGCTACAAGAGTAAAGAGCAATCACGCAAAGCTCGGTGTCAGCAAGAACGGCGTGACACAGCAGGCAATCTGTATTGAAGCAGGCGTATCATACAGCACAGGAAGCTCCTATGTTGGCAAAGATACCAGCGATAGGTATATGCAAAACTTACCTCTGGATATCAGCAAATCGCTTAAATATGCTTTGTTATGCGGTTTTAACAGCGATGTTAAAAAATCTCCTGTTGCCAACACAAACCTTGATGATTTCTCATTTGCAACACAAATTATATCATGGGAAATTCAGCAAGGTTTGCGTACTGGATATGGTAAAAGTGACCTGGCTGTTAATTCAAAAATTCCTAATACACCTAAAACAGCATATTACGACCAGTTGAAAGGACGACCCGCTGAAAAGTGCTATGAGTACATCTTAAATAAGATGAAAGCATATTCAATTGTTCCGAGCTTCACTGTGACTAATAAGGCTAAAGCTCCTACTCACACAATGGAATATAATTCTTCGGCGAAGAAGTACAGTATTACACTGCCGGACAGTAACAAGAGCAATATGCCGGCAAGTGCATTCAATATTCCCGGTGTCACAGTAACAAAGAGCGGATATGACTACACTTTCAGCACAAGCACAAAGATAAGCGGTACAAAGGCTTGTACATACAAGGCAAACCGCACATATCATTACTTTCAATTAATTCGACATAATTAGACATACTGTATAATAAAATGTATTCAATTATATTGACTTAGCATAAAAATAGTAGTATAATGTCAATTAATGAAACATATTTGGAGAATATGAAATGAAAACATCAGAACTGTTAGCTGCAAAAAGCAGCTTTGAAGACAACACAAAATGGTTGCCTTTCAATGTTCACGCAAGTGATACGGCCGGGATAATAAAGCGACTTTTCAATAAATGGATCGCTCAGAATGTCAGAAGGCGCTTGTGTGCTGCGATTGGCATTGAGAGTTCGGAGAACGCAGAAGAAATTGTGTGCAACTATTGTAAGTTCATTGCACTGGTGCATGATATAGGAAAATTAACTCCGGCGTTTCAACGAAAGCTTAAAGATAATATTCAGGGTCTGGATGACAGACTGTTTGACGCGGGTATCGACCTTTCAGGTCTGACACAGATATCAGAGTCACCGCATAACATAGCGGGACAGTATATTCTGAAAAAAGAATTTGAGGTTGCACCGCCAACCGCAGTCATTGTTGGCGCACATCACGGCGATTGTTCGGCGGATAGGGGGCAATGTTCATTTGAGGCTAACTATTACGGACACGGCAAGGTTAACGTAAACGAATGGACACAGATAAGAGCGGAATGGATGGAATACGCTCTCAGCGTAACCGGATTTGAAGATGTCAAAAATCTGCCGAATCCCGATGTTGCGGCGCAGATGCTGATTACCGGACTGCTCGTAATGAGTGACTGGATAGCGAGCAACACCGATTATTTTCCTTACATAGACATCGAAGAAAAACTCACCGATGAGCAGTGTGAGGAGCGTGTCAGAAGAGCGTGGAACAAGCTTTCGCTTACGGACAGCTGGTATGCCGATTTTATCGCTGATAGCGACAGCTTTTTTGAAGAGCGTTTCGGCTTCAAACCGAACTGCGTACAGCGTGAATTTATGAATGTTGTAAGCCTTTGCAATAAGCCCGGTATATACATACTTGAGGCACCTATGGGAATAGGTAAAACTGAGGCGGCACTTGCGGCAACGGAGATACTTGCATCACGTTTCGGCTATGGCGGAATGTTTTTCGGACTGCCGACGCAGGCAACCGCTAACGGAATATTTGATCGTATTCATTCCTGGGCGAGTGGTACTGATGATATACATTCGCTCAGACTTGCACACGGTATGACGGATATGAATGACGAATACTGTGAGATGTTCCACGGAAGAGCATCCGACATTTCCGATGACGATAATGACAATATAATGGTTCATACCTGGTTTGAAGGAAGAAAACAGGCGCTGTTGTCCGAATTTGTTGTTGCTACAGTTGACCAGTTTCTTATGGCATCGTTAAAGCAGAAACACGTTATGCTAAGGCACCTGGGACTTGCAGGTAAGACTGTTATTATAGATGAGTGCCATGCTTATGACCGATATATGTACGTTTATCTGGAAAATTCATTGCGCTGGATGGCGGCGTATAATGTGCCTGTGATAATTCTTTCTGCAACATTGCCGCCGGATAAGAGAGCGGAACTGATAAAATGGTATACCGGCAGTAAGAACAGTTTTGACAACAGCAGTATGGCATATCCTGTGCTGACTTGGAGCGACGGTGCGGAGGTAAAGCAGAAGGATATACCTGTTGATATCCCCGATAAGCCTATCACAGTAATCAGAAGAGAAGAAAATGACAGCAACGATATTGTAAACCTGCTTGAAGATAAACTGTCGGACGGCGGTTGTGCGGCTGTTATTGTGAATAGCGTTGCTTATTCCCAGGAACTTGCCGACACAATAGCGGCGAATATGCCTGATTATCGTGTTATATGTTTCCATAGCAGACTTATATCGACTGACAGAGCGGTAATTGAGCGTGAGCTAACAGAACTTGTCGGTAAGAAGTCGACCTGTGAGAAGACTTGTCCCCACACGCGTGGGGATGATCCTATTTTTCACCGAGGGACAAATCATTCTTAATGACTTGTCCCCACACGCGTGGGGATGATCCCTGACACCACGGTCAACACAGGCACTCAAAAAACTTGTCCCCACACGCGTGGGGATGATCCAAAAACAGTAGGGATAAGTGTAAAGCTTTTTATCTTGTCCCCACACGCGTGGGGATGATCCTAACCTCGCCAAAATTAAGCTTGCCCTTTTTGACTTGTCCCCACACGCGTGGGGATGATCCCGCCCCCTGCGCAAACGTAGTGTAATATCTACCCTTGTCCCCACACGCGTGGGGATGATCCTAATCGGAGAAAATTGCGTTGTTATCGGCAATACTTGTCCCCACACGCGTGGGGATGATCCCGGCGATATGGGATTTGGGGGAAGTTATGAAGGCTTGTCCCCACACGCGTGGGGATGATCCTCGGCATATTCGGATAATATAACAACGTCATTTCTTGTCCCCACACGCGTGGGGATGATCCTGTGTGTTTCACGTTTAAATTTAGAAGAAATTACTTGTCCCCACACGCGTGGGGATGATCCCTTCATCTGGTAGTTTTTTTGCGGCAGGAAGTTCTTGTCCCCACACGCGTGGGGATGATCCTAAAGGTTTGCTAAAAAAGGTATTTGCAAAAGCCTTGTCCCCACACGCGTGGGGATGATCCCAAGTGGCTTTCCTTTCGGGTTTGCAGACCCTTCTTGTCCCCACACGCGTGGGGATGATCCTTGCAATATATACATTTTATAATATTACAGCCACTTGTCCCCACACGCGTGGGGATGATCCTCAGTGAAAGAGAAAAAAAGCCGTTGAAAGAGGCTTGTCCCCACACGCGTGGGGATGATCCCCGACCGCCGAAGAATTAAGAGAATTTGATGAACTTGTCCCCACACGCGTGGGGATGATCCCGATTATGTCAAAAAAAATGGCGCTAAAGCACTTCTTGTCCCCACACGCGTGGGGATGATCCTTGACCGTTTACTCCTGTCATGCGCTCAAAGTACTTGTCCCCACACGCGTGGGGATGATCCTTACGTTACCATTTTGCATTTTGCACGTTACCACTTGTCCCCACACGCGTGGGGATGATCCCAACTGTAAGTAAGCTTGCCGACCTCATAGATGCTTGTCCCCACACGCGTGGGGATGATCCTTGTGGATGGCGGTAATCAAACAAGCCGTTAATCTTGTCCCCACACGCGTGGGGATGATCCTTAAGCAATGCCGTTCTCATCTGTTGCTCGACACTTGTCCCCACACGCGTGGGGATGATCCCGCACCACTCCAAATCTTCATACGTTTCAACCCCTTGTCCCCACACGCGTGGGGATGATCCCATTGTTTGCAACTCCTTCCACGCTCAAGGAAGACTTGTCCCCACACGCGTGGGGATGATCCTGGCTGGTACAATGCTTGTATTCAAGATTGCGCCTTGTCCCCACACGCGTGGGGATGATCCGTCTGTAGTTTTTCATGTGTTTTTCCTCCTGCCCTTGTCCCCACACGCGTGGGGATGATCCTATGCTTTATTTTCATATCCGCAAATATTTGCGCTTGTCCCCACACGCGTGGGGATGATCCTCGGTAGGTTTTTGTCAATGTATGGCATTGATACTTGTCCCCACACGCGTGGGGATGATCCTTTTCCATGCAGTTCCAGCAGAAGCGGAAAATTCTTGTCCCCACACGCGTGGGGATGATCCCCAACAGCCCAGCGGTCATATAATACGCCGATACTTGTCCCCACACGCGTGGGGATGATCCCGATATTATAAAACATCAAATACATATTGAGTACTTGTCCCCACACGCGTGGGGATGATCCTGGATAATCCGTATCCTTGTAACAGTAATCATACTTGTCCCCACACGCGTGGGGATGATCCTCATCAAACATCGCAAACGTATCATAAAGACGACTTGTCCCCACACGCGTGGGGATGATCCTCGAAGCTGAAGCTCTGTTTGTATTACAATTAACTTGTCCCCACACGCGTGGGGATGATCCCTTAATGTCATCACGCCCAAAGACTTTTTTATACTTGTCCCCACACGCGTGGGGATGATCCCAGTCCGTGAAAGCGGGGATAACGTTTCCGTTTCTTGTCCCCACACGCGTGGGGATGATCCTCTAAAAAGTTACCATAATATGAGGTATACTCACTTGTCCCCACACGCGTGGGGATGATCCCATCTGGTTATTCCAACCAAAATATTTTTTATTCTTGTCCCCACACGCGTGGGGATGATCCCGTTTGTGATTGCAAACACAGCGGAAAATAGAAACTTGTCCCCACACGCGTGGGGATGATCCCAGCCGCACCCCAACCCGACAGGGTATAAATACCTTGTCCCCACACGCGTGGGGATGATCCTTAACAAGCTTGTTGAACTGCTCGATGAACTCGCTTGTCCCCACACGCGTGGGGATGATCCCTATCATACAGATTTCACATAAGGGGTGTAATACTTGTCCCCACACGCGTGGGGATGATCCTGTATACTATCAGTATCTGCATATATAAAGCCGCTTGTCCCCACACGCGTGGGGATGATCCTACAATGCCAAATATAGTGTTTGCTGTCCAAGTCTTGTCCCCACACGCGTGGGGATGATCCTGCGGACAGGGTCTCCCCCGCAAATCTTATTTGCTTGTCCCCACACGCGTGGGGATGATCCTAAGAAAAGCGTTAAGGTACTATGTGCCTTAACCTTGTCCCCACACGCGTGGGGATGATCCTAGCAAAAGGATTCGTATAATACTTGTTAGTAACTTGTCCCCACACGCGTGGGGATGATCCAAAACCTTAATATCAATAACGGAGTTATTATCTCTTGTCCCCACACGCGTGGGGATGATCCCTCACTTTATCCCTCTATGATGTCAAGTCAATCCTTGTCCCCACACGCGTGGGGATGATCCCTGTCAACACAGGCACTCAAAAAAATGTATCGACTTGTCCCCACACGCGTGGGGATGATCCCTCGTTATATTTGGGCATTATTTCCTGCATTTTCTTGTCCCCACACGCGTGGGGATGATCCTTAATGGTTCGTGTTCATTTGTTACTTGTGATGCTTGTCCACACACGCGTGGGGATGATCCTTCACCGTTTCCGCCGTAAATGTCCAACAGTTCCTTGTCCCCACACGCGTGGGGATGATCCTACGGTACAAATTAAAAATATAAAGGAGATTTCCTTGTCCCCACACGCGTGGGGATGATCCTTTTTAATGCTAATTCTGCGCATATATGTATTGCTTGTCCCCACACGCGTGGGGATGATCCTTCCTCTGCAAGCTCAGCAAGTTCTGCAAGACCCTTGTCCCCACACGCGTGGGGATGATCCTGTAGACGAGAAGTACAGGGATTACACCAAAGACTTGTCCCCACACGCGTGGGGATGATCCTATCCGAAACAATGAACTTGCCCGTGCTGGGATTCTTGTCCCCACACGCGTGGGGATGATCCCGGTATTGAATACAATGGAAAAGTATTCATCAACTTGTCCCCACACGCGTGGGGATGATCCTCGGAAAGTGTGCTGAATTCTGTCACAGTGTAGCTTGTCCCCACACGCGTGGGGATGATCCTGTAGACGAGAAGTACAGGGATTACACCAAAGACTTGTCCCCACACGCGTGGGGATGATCCTAAACGATACTTCGAGCGTTAAAGTGGGCGATACTTGTCCCCACACGCGTGGGGATGATCCTATTTTATGTCAAAAATATTAGGTGTTCGCAAACTTGTCCCCACACGCGTGGGGATGATCCTGCGTGTAGCGATCGAAATCATGATGAGTGGCACTTGTCCCCACACGCGTGGGGATGATCCCATGAGTTTAATTTTCCTTTACTTTCAAAATAACTTGTCCCCACACGCGTGGGGATGATCCTTTCGAGTTCGCCTATATCGTCAATGAGTTCAACTTGTCCCAACACGCGTGGGGATGATCCCAGTTTTTGAAGACCCACTGCCTTATCTCAAAGCTTGTCCCCACACGCGTGGGGATGATCCCGATTCTGTTAGATATGATTATGAGAAGGAACCTTGTCCCCACACGCGTGGGGATGATCCGATTATGTTCCATGGCAGAGCTATTTCTGCGGACTTGTCCCCACACGCGTGGGGATGATCCTCACCGAATGGGATCGCTCATACACGACGATTACTTGTCCCCACACGCGTGGGGATGATCCCAACGTATCCGCATTGTCTACTAATGCGTCAACCTTGTCCCCACACGCGTGGGGATGATCCTACAATTTATCCGTGCGCCAATAGAAGCAGGTACTTGTCCCCACACGCGTGGGGATGATCCTGTCGAGGAAACAAAACAGCGATTGTTTGATATCTTGTCCCCACACGCGTGGGGATGATCCTCTGAAATATCACCCGAGTTGCAAACACGGTATCTTGTCCCCACACGCGTGGGGATGATCCTAGGGTCAAGTGGCGAATCGGATTCACGTTCCACTTGTCCCCACACGCGTGGGGATGATCCTAGGGTCAAGTGGCGAATCGGATTCACGTTCCACTTGTCCCCACACGCGTGGGGATGATCCTCCCCAGACCAAATGTAATTAGATAATTTGTTACTTGTCCCCACACGCGTGGGGATGATCCTCAGCTCGCCTTCTTTGGGATAAACCTTTTTTGCTTGTCCCCACACGCGTGGGGATGATCCTCTTCTCCTTTCACTTGACATTCCCCAAAAAGTCTTGTCCCCACACGCGTGGGGATGATCCTGACAGTAGTAGTGACAGCTTTACGAGTGATACCTTGTCCCCACACGCGTGGGGATGATCCGCATCTGCCTGAATTCGCCGTAATAATTTCTCACTTGTCCCCACACGCGTGGGGATGATCCTGCTTTATTCCGTAAGGCAACAGGATATAAAACCTTGTCCCCACACGCGTGGGGATGATCCCGGCGGCGTAGTAATCTTGCCCGAAGTGGTAGCCTTGTCCCCACACGCGTGGGGATGATCCTGATTGTTTTCGGCTTGAAGATAGCGGTAGACGCTTGTCCCCACACGCGTGGGGATGATCCTCCTGTATCATACAGTGTGTCAAGCACTTGCTCCTTGTCCCCACACGCGTGGGGATGATCCTGTTTTGATGCACTTAGAAGACCCTGAGTATTACTTGTCCCCACACGCGTGGGGATGATCCTGGCGCAGGTCACTCAAGCTGTACGGGCAGATGCTTGTCCCCACACGCGTGGGGATGATCCTAATTGTAAGATTTGCGACGCTGACTTTGGGCACTTGTCCCCACACGCGTGGGGATGATCCTAGAGCTTAGGCGGCAGTTTTACGATACGCAGACTTGTCCCCACACGCGTGGGGATGATCCCAACCTTGATTATTATTTCGATGAACTCCGCAACTTGTCCCCACACGCGTGGGGATGATCCCCAGACGGTTAAAAGCGTCAACTGAATACTCGGCTTGTCCCCACACGCGTGGGGACGATTCTATCGGAAACTGCATCACAAAGCTGCTCTATCCGACCGTTGCCCG
>ULQB01053021.1_pt1 | contig 14248 bp, 9 predicted proteins | sample 1954041 | NCBI WGS metagenome assembly ULQB01 (sample SAMEA4835644, study PRJEB28245) | human gut metagenome | biome: gut microbiome; material: fecal sample | place: Denmark | collected 2008 | reverse complement strand
CCGGCAAATCCTCGCGGTTTTCCACCTCCCACGGAAAGATAAACATGCTGAACAACGAACACTTATTGAGCAGTACGGCCCGCTCTTCTTTCAATTTGGCAACCGAATCACACGGGATAATATAAAGCCGAACATCAGACAGAACATATCCATTGATGCACGTAAAATCCACCGACCGGATAGGCAATTCGAACCGGTCAAAAAACTGCTGCAAAGGGGCATTGACATTTGTCCCCATAGCCTGAAACCCCCAATTGTAATTCAGATAAGCAACCGTATCCCCACTAAAGGCCGACAGAGGCTTGTAGTCCGCATAACCGGGCTTGCGTGCAATGGCTGCCAGGCAGACAAACATCGCAGACAATAATAAAATACTCTGTTTCATAGCTACGCAGATTCGACTTCCCTACAAGATACGCATTATTCCCCGAATTACAAAAACGGGCGGCACCCTGAGGCACCGCCCGGAATCATTCGGAACCGGAAGCTACTTCTCCCAGCTCTCATCCCAGTTGAACTGGACATCTTGCACCAGATAACGACCAATCACCTCCTTGTACTCCTCTTTCCACGGCAGAAGCACCGTACCCTTCTCTTTCAACTCGGGAATCGACCGGTGAATCGTCTCATAGTCAGGCAAATCCTCGCTGTTTTCCACCTCCCAAGGATAGACATACATACTGAATAACGAACACTTATTGAGCAATACGGCCCGCTCTTCTTTCAATTTGGCAACCGAATCATACGGAATAATATAAAATCGTACAGAAGCCAGAACATATCCATTGACGCATGTAAAATCCACCGACCGGATGGGTAATTCGAACCGGTCAAAAAACTGCTGCAATGGGGCGTTGCTATTTGTTCCCATAGCTTGAATCCCCCAGTTGTAATCCAAATAAGCGACCGTATCTCCACCAAAGGCCGACAGCGGCTTGTAGTCCGCATAACCGGGCTTGCGTGCAATGGCCGTCATGCACACCAATACCGCCAATAAAAATAAAATGCTCTTTTTCATAATTCTATTTACATTTAATCATTCCAAGTTCTTCCGGCATGCCCGACAACTCATTGGTTCTCTGCACCTCCACTTCATGCTGGTGGAAGGTCGAATCCTCCTTCCCTTTCGATAAAATAGCAATTCCGGTGTTCATGGCCTTCAGCGCATACGCCAGCGCGTACAAATGCGAAGTATGTGAATCGTATTCATGATACAGAATATTCGAACCCAAGTTATAAAAACCTCGAAATTGCCCCTTGCCTGCTGAAGAATTTATAAAATCTGCAAAATGGGTCGCCAAAGCTTCATTATATATGTAAATCACATAAATTGAGCCCTCGGTCGTATAAACATAGATGGACCGGAAATTTTCATCTTGCGAATGAAGATAGGCCAAAGCATACACATCCCCCACCGAGCACGCGCTTCCAGACGGATGGTTGTGTATCATTGAAAGATTCGAAAGCCCTATTGCCGGTCTTAGTAGAACACTCCCGGGGTTGTTATCCGTATAGGGGCCCTTCAACCTCACATCTCCATTCTCATTCCAATAACCGGTCACACCAAATTCAATTCCCGGTTTGGTGCTCACACTGTCCTGGAACTGCGAAAACTGCGACTCGTCGGACATATCCTCGTAGAGCTGGTTGGTCTTCACGGAGTTGTTCCCCGCCTCGGGAGACACCTCCTCGCAATCGCGTTCCTGAACATCGGAAGAGCCATCACCATCCTCTTCGGGAAAATCATCATCGGAGAATTCATCCTCCCACGGAATCGGGTCAAGCGTGGATATGGGTAGTATCGTTCGGATTCCATCCTCATCCGAAGAGTCGCCTTCGCTGTCTCCATCGCCGTCACCCTCTTCATTGCCAGAGCCATCACCGTCGGAACCTCCGGTTCCTCCACCGATACCCGAACCGCCAGGGCCTCCAGGATTGCCGATACCCGGAACGCCAGGACCAGCACCGGAACCGGGACTGCCGCCCGATGAGCCGTCACCTCCGCCGGAATCGCCTCCACCGGAGCTTCCTCCACCACTGCTGCTTCCACCGCCACCGCCAAAGAGTTCGGACCAGTCCCAAACCATCGTAATGGCATCACTCTTTCCATCTCCATCGATATCCACATAACGATAAAGCCCGCCATCAGACCCAACGAATATGGAACCCGGTGCCCCGTAATTCCACTCATCGCCACCCCGGGTTAAGCCTGCAGCCGACCGTTCAATCCACATGTTGTGGAATAACGAGGCGTAGCGACGTGCCCGTTCATAGAGTGTCAAGCTACGGTCATAGAGGAAAACACCGGCCGTATAGCGACCCGCATCGTAACGGCTCACAGCAACCGGACGACCGTCCAGCGTAGCGTAATACTCCAAACCGCTGTAATCGATGCGGTCCTCGCAATTCAGCGTCATCGCTCCGATATCACCGTCGTATATTGCGGCATATTCCGCATCGGGAATACAAACCCGCAAATAGGACGCTTCACGACCGGTTACTGCGGAGCGGACGACAATCAGTTTGACCGAGGCTGGAACCGAATAGAACTCTCCGTCGCGGTTTTTACGAAACACTCGGTATGAGTATTCGGCCTGCAGAGGGACATCCACACTCGACAACCGGTCCGATGACGAAGGGGCAGCTTCCGACCAATCTGGGACAGATGTTCCCGGAATGAACGGGAACGGATTGTCGCTCCCTGAGCGAGTCAAAGCCATAGCCCCATTTCGCTCAAAATACGCCCGAGCCTCTTCTACCGTAATCGGAGAAACCTCCGAAGGTACTTCTGTAATTTGCCCCGGGTCATGCACACATGCAGCCAACATGGCAAGCAGAAATACGCTTGTAAGATAGCGAATTTTATTCATACAAAAAAGTTTTAGGTGGTTGGATTTTGTTTGCACAACAAATATGCAATAATTAATTGTATTTAACAACGAACAAATTGATATAAACCTTTTTACGTTATTTAACGGACGAAATGAAAAGAGATTGACGCCCTGCGCCAAGGCCGGCAGCAGGGCCCGCACGGAGGGCAATGCCGATTTTGGGGGCGCCAATGCCGATATTCCGATTTATTTCCCTAACTTTGTATGAATTTACAACTCGATGAAGAACACGAATACATTTCAACCCAAAATCGGCAACGAAGAGACGGCGGCGCTGCCCCCCATCGAATACCCGGGCGAAATCCGCGTCATCGAGCAGGAGGAGGAGATTTCCGAAGCCTGCGCCTATCTGGCGGCCCATCCCGTCATCGGATTCGACACCGAAACGCGTCCCTCGTTCCGTCAGGGCGTGACCTTCCGCGTCTCGCTGCTCCAGCTCTCCACCCCCGAACGCTGCTACCTCTTCCGCCTCAACCGGATTCCGCTCGCCGCCCCGCTGCTCCACCTGCTGGGGAGCGCAAAGGTGCAGAAGGTGGGAGCCGACGTGGCGGGCGACCTCCGTTCGCTGCGCCAACTGCGCCACTTCCGCGACGGCGGCTTTGTCGACCTGCAGGCCATCGCCCCCGACTGGGGAATCGAGGAGAAGAGCCTCCGCAAACTCTCGGCCATCGTGCTGGGCAAACGGGTCTCGAAGGCGCAGCGGCTGAGCAACTGGGAGGCCGCCCAGCTGACCGACAAGCAGCTGCTCTACGCGGCAACCGATGCCTGGGTCTGCACCGAAATCTACGACAAACTGCAACAAACGCCCCAAATCCGCAAAAAATAACCCCCGCATGACACCTCAAGTATACCTGCGCCGCGGCAAGGAGGAATCGCTCCTCCGCCACCATCCCTGGATTTTCTCGGGCGCCATCGACTACATCAAGGCCGAAGACGAGGCCGAGATTACGGAAGGCGCCCTGGTCGAAGTCTACACCCACGGCGGCGAATTCATCGCCCTGGGCCACTACCAAATCGGCTCCATCGCCGTGCGCGTGCTCTCGTTCGAGCGCTGCGCGATTGACGCCGCGTGGTGGCGCGGACGCATCGCCTCGGCTCTCGACGTGCGCCGCACACTGGGGCTCACCGACGCCCCCGACACGACCTGCTACCGACTGGTGCACGGCGAGGGAGACTCGCTGCCGGGGCTCGTGGTGGACATCTACGGCACGACGGCCGTCGTCCAGTGCCACTCGGTGGGGATGTACCGTGCGCGGCTCGACGTGGCCGCCGCCCTGCGCGAGGTCTACGGCTCGCGGCTCACGGCCATCTACGACAAGAGCTCGCAGACGGTCCCCTACAACGCCCGTCTGGGCGCCGTGGACGGCTACCTGTGGGGCAGCTCCGACCACGAGACGCAGGTGGTGCTCGAGCATGGCGAGAAATTCCTGGTCAACTGGGAGCATGGGCAGAAGACGGGCTTCTTCCTCGACCAGCGCGAAAACCGCCAGCTGGTGAAGCGCTACGCCGCGGGCCGCACCGTGCTCAACACCTTCTGCTACACGGGCGGCTTCTCGGTCTACGCCCTCTCGGGCGGCGCGAAGGAGGTGGTGTCGGTCGACTCGTCGGAACGCGCCGTGGCGCTGGCCGAGGAGAACGTGCGGCTTAACTTCGGGGCCGAGGCCAAACACACGGCCCTGGCGGCCGACGCCGTGGAGTACCTGCGCGACATCGGCGACCGCTACGACCTGATAATACTCGACCCGCCCGCCTTCGCCAAGCACCACAAGGTGCTGGGCAACGCCATGCAGGGCTACAAGCGGCTCAACGCCCGGGCGCTGTCGCAAATCAAGAGCGGCGGCATCCTCTTCACCTTCTCCTGCTCGCAGGCCGTCTCGAAGGAGCTCTTCCGCACGACGGTCTTCTCGGCGGCGGCCATCGCGGGGCGCAAGGTGCGGATTCTGCACCAGCTGACCCAGCCGGCCGACCACCCCATCAACATCTACCACCCCGAAGGCGAGTACCTCAAGGGGCTGGTGCTCTACGTCGAGTAGCAGCGGCCACGCCCCGACCGCCGAAAGGCATGAATGCGATGAACGGAACGACCGACAACAGCAAATCGAAGCTCCTGCGGCGGGGCTTTGCGGCATTTGCCGCAGCATCGGCACTGCTGCTTGCGGATGGCTGTGCCGACATCCGGCAGGCCATCGACGATGCGCTGGGGGGCTGGACCAAGGAATACACACGAACCTACTCGCGCGAAATCGGCGCGATGATGGGTCCCCGTTACGATTCGCTCGCACTGGAGGGCCGCGGCATCCGCATCGGCGTGCTCGATGCCGGGTTCGGGTCGCTGCGCAGCGACCCGCGCACCCAAGGGCTCCGCATCATCGACTACCGCGACTTCACGACCGGAGACACGACCGGATTCTTTCGCGACCCGATGGAGCACGGCCGGCAGGTCTGCATGAACATCGGCGGCCGCATGGGGAGCGACACGCTGCTCGGGCTGGCCCCCGCGAGCGAGTTCTGTCTGGCGAAAATCGACCTTCCCGACCGGGAGCCGCGCAGCGAGGAGGTGCGCATGATGCAGGGTATCGAGTGGCTGCTCGACAAGGGGGTGGACCTCATCACCTGCTCCATCGGCTACACCACCTTCGACGACTTCGACGGCTACACGCCCGGGCAGCTCGACGGCCGCAGTTCGCGGATTTCGCGCTTCCTCGACAGCATTCTGCGCGCTCATCCCCAGCTGCTCTTCATCCAGTGCGCCGGCAACGAGGGCAACAAGCCGTGGCGCCACATCGGCTTCCCGGGCGACGTGCGCGAGGCCGTCACGGTCGGCGCCGTCGACTGGGACGGTCAAACGCGCAGGGAGTACAGCAGCACGGGATGGCCCGAAGCTGGGTATATCAAGCCCGACGTGGTCGTCAGCGACTCGCCCCGCGGAACCTCCTTCTCGACGCCCGTCATTGCAGGGCTCTGCGCCGCGATGCTCCAGTACAACCGCGTGGAGCGCTCTACGCTGATTGCCGCGCTCCACGCCTCAGGCAGCCGGGCCGCGACGCCCGACTGCGAGGTGGGATACGGCATACCGCAGCTCGACCGTCTGGTCGAACTGCTCGCTCCGACCGACGCATCGGACTCCGCCGGCAGCAAAACCGACACGACGAACCAAACGATAAACAACCTGAAATGAGACGAATGCTGATGTTTGCGGCGATGCTGCTCTCCGCCGCACCGCTGACGGCCCAGAGCCGGCTTGAAACCTTCACGCTCCGCAGCGAGCTGCTCGGCGCCGAAAAGAGCTGCACAATCTACCTTCCCGACGGCTTCGACGCCGACCCGACGCGCCGCTATCCGGTGCTCTACCTGCTGCACGGCGCGAGCGACACCCACACCGCATGGAGCGAACCCACCAAGGGACAGATGCAGCAGATTCTTGACGAAGCCATCGCCGAGGGACGCTCTGTGAAGATGGTGGTCGTCATGCCCGACGCCTCGGGCGAGGACGAGAACCACACGGGACGCCACATGGGTTACTACAACGTTCCGGATTGGCCCTACGAGCGCTTCTTCTTCGAGGAGCTGATGCCCGCCGTCGAGCGCCGCTACCGCATCCGGAGCGAGAAGCAGAGCCGCGCCATTGCCGGCCTGTCGATGGGCGGAGGCGGCACGGCGACCTATGCCCAGCACCACCCCGAGCTCTTCAGCTCGGCCTGCCCGCTCAGCGCGGCGATGGAGCCGCGGCCGATTCCGGGCGACCCGAACGACTACGAACGTTCGCGCATCGAGAACAGTCCGCTGCGCTTCCTGCAGCAGATGACCGACGAGCAGGCTGCTGCGCTGCGCACCGTACGCTGGCGGGTCGACTGCGGCGACGACGACTTCCTCTGGCAAGGCAACATCCGCTTCTACGAGCAGATGCGCCTGCACAACATTCCGCTCGAATACCGCATGCGCGACGGCGGCCACACGTGGCGCTACTGGCGCACGGCGCTGCCCGAGGTACTGACCTTTGTCAGCATCGGATTCGGGCAGGAGTAACGGCAGCCGGGCCGACCCGAAGCGCTTCGGGACGGAGTATAACGGCAACCGGGCGGGCCCGAAAGGCATCGGGTGCGCAGCATCGAAACGCAAGACGGCGACGTCCCCCTTTACGGGGTAACGTCGCCGACTGTCGTTAGGAGCGGAGCCCAAACAGAGCCCGCCGATACGGGAGCTACCGCACCCGCTCGTAGATGTAGAGCTCGTGCACCTCTCGGTCGTAGCCGGGATAGAAGCCGCGGACCATCCCCAGCACGATGCGCGAACCGCGGTTCGAGAGCACCACCAGCTCGCCCGTCGCCGGGTCGACCGTGAGCCCCTCGATTTCGCCCGCGCGGCGGAAGTCGTTCATCTCGCGGAAGGGAAGCACCGTCGTGCAGCTTCCGGCGCCGCGCAGGTCGGCCACATAGAGGTTGTCTGCCTCGTCCAGGTCGGCATCACCGTCGTCGGCCGAGAGGAGCATCTGCCCGCCGAGCATGAAGATGCCCTGCTGCCACTGCGGCACGGGACGCAGATGCACCCGGCGCAGATAGGCTCCCGTCCGCAGGTCGTACTCGTAGAGGTAGCGGCCGTCGACCCAGTCGGCCATCCAGACGCGGGCGCTGTCGCGGTCGACGGCAAGGCCGCACACCTCGACCTGTCCCGATGCGGGTTCCCAGGCCATCGAGCGCTTCCAGCGAAGCGTCCGGGCGTCGTAGACCGCTATCTGGATGTGCTCGCCCACCCCGTCGTTGAAGGTCTCGATGCCGGCGTAGATTTCACCCCGCCAGACGTCGATATCGCCGATGTGGTTGGCCGGGAGGGGCAGCCCCTCGAAGGGCTTTTCGTTGGAGGCCACCAGTTCGCCCTGCTTCGTGTATTTGTAGAGCGCCGTGCTGCCCGAGACGTAATAGTAGTTCGAGTCGGCGGCAACGCCCTGCCGCCCCTCGACCGGAATTACCCTTCGGAGCCGATAGCAGTCGCCCTCGCGTGGCACAGGCGGAACGGGCGGCACAGGCTGTACGGGAGGAACCGGCGGCACAGGCGGGACCGGCGGAACGGGAGGAACGGGTTGACCTGCAAGCGCGGGCTGTGCAGCGGGTGCAGACGGAACCGGCTTTCCCGCCTCGGATTGGGGCGGAAGCGGACGGTCTACGGCAGGCTCAACAGCTTCCGGCTGAGGCGGAAGCGGGCGCTCCGCCACGGGCTGTGCCGCCACCGCGCCCGAAAGCAGCAGGGCGACAATGAGTATCTCTCTTTTCATGTTCATGGTTATGGTTTTGTTTCGTGGTTGTTGACCGGGCAGGTTGCCTTTCCGCCCTCTGAATCCGACGGGCGCAGCGTTTGCGCACCGAACGGCCCCGGGACCGCAACGGCAGACATTCCGCAACGACGGGCACCTCGCAACTGCAAGTTTTCTGCAACGGTGAGCCCCGCAACATCGGGCCGCCCCTTGCCGGGACGGGCCCTCCTCAACGTCGGGCATCCGGCCGCGGCGCTTTCGCCCTCATCGAAGGACGGGACGACCGCGCCAAAGACGGGACAAAGGCGCCGAAAACGGAACGACCGGGCGGAAGGCGCTCTGAAGTCCTCCCCACCCGGTCGTTCTGCTCCGTCGGAGCCCGGCACACCAGGCTCCGCATCCGTTACTTGCGCTTGGCGCGCTGCTGGGCCTCCTGCTGACGCAGAAGCTCCTCGTAGCGCTGCTGGAAGCGCGACTTCTTGCCGTTGGTATGCTTGGCGGCGTTGGCCTTCATGATGGCATGAATCTTCTCGTCGTCAATCATGCGGCGGATGAAGAAGGTCTGGCCGATGGTAATCAGGTTGGAGAGCAGGTAGTAGAAGCACAGACCGCTCGCGTAGCTGTTGAACCAGAGGAGCATCATCACCGGCATCAGGTAGACCATCATGAACTTCATGCCGGCCATCTGGGGCTGTGACGAAGCCGTCTGCTGGTAGTTGACGTAGGAGAAGATGAAGAGCGACACGGCCATCAGCAGCGCAAAGAGGCTGATATGGTCGCCGTAGAAGGGAATCGAGAAGGGCAGGTTGAGGATGCTGTCGTACGACGAGAGGTCGTCGGCCCAGAGGAACGACTCGCCGCGCAGCTCAATCGATGCCGGGAAGAAGCGGAACATGGCGACCAGAATCGGGAGCTGAATCAGCATCGGGATGCAGCCTCCCATGGGGTTGATGCCCGCCTTGCGGTAGAGCTCCATCGTCGCCTGCTGGCGCTTCATGGCATCCTCCTTCTTGGGGTACTTCTTGGCCAGTTCGTCGACCTCGGGCTTGATGACGCGCATCTTGGCCGTCGAGACGTAGCTCTTGTAGGTGAGCGGCGAGATGACCAGCTTGATGAGCACCGCCAGAATCAGGATGATGATGCCGAAGTTGGGGATGTAGTTGCGCAGGAAGTCGAAGACCGGAATCACGCACCAGCGGTTCACCCAGCCGAAGATGCCCCAGCCCAGCGGAATGAGGCGCTCCATGTGAAGCGACTCACCCTCGGCGTCGGCCACCTTCTTCAAAATGGCGTACTTGTTGGGACCGAAATAGAAGGCGAAGTCATACCCCTCGGTCTGCGCCGTATAGGGCACGGCCGTCTGCAACGAGAAGTCCTTGAGCAGCTCGGAGCCCTCCTCGGCCGTGTCAAACGACATGTCGGCATACGACAGGTTCTCGGGGGCGATGAAGACCGACGAGAAGTACTGCTGCTTGAAGGCCACCCAGTTGACCGCCGTCGAGACCTTCTTGCTCTTATCCTTCTCGCTCATGCCCAGGTCCTCGATGGAGGATTCGCCCGGGAAGCGGTACGAGAGGGTCGTATACATGTTCTCGTTCTTGAAGCCCTTCTCGTTCTGGTAGGAGGAGTTCGACCAGGTGATGCCGATGGAGGTCTGGTTGGCCATCTGCGGCGCCATGTTGACCAGCCGGACATCGAAGTCGACCAGATAGTCGCGCTCGGGCGTCTGCACGTCGTAGATGCGGTAGTCGTACTGCAGCCATGCATCCGCCGCTACGGGCAGCCGCATCGTGAGCAGCTGCGCGCCGTCATCGGTCCGCACGACGGAGTCGGCCTCGAAGAGGTAGTCGGTCGTGTTGACCGCCACGTTGTTCAGTCCGTTGCGGACGTAGAACGACAGGTCGAAGTTGGCCGTCGAGGGGTCGAAGAGCTTGACCAACTCGTTGCGCTCGCCGCGGGGTGCATAGCGGGTGTAGTCCTTGAGCGTCACATCGACAATCTGGCCGCCGCGCGTCGAGAAACGCACCGTCATCACGTCGTTCTCGAGCGTGATGAAGTGCTCCTCGCCCTGGCGTGCCGCCGCGAGGTACTCGCCCAGGCCAGCCACTTGCCGCTCGTGCAGCGACAAGGTGTCGGCTGCCGAGGCGGCACCCTCCTCACCGGCCACGGCTGCGGCCGCCTGCTTGGGGCGCGTCACGGCCGCCAGCGAATCCTGATAGGCCTCGTATTCGGCCAGTTCCTTCTTGTATTGTTCCTGCTCCTTGCCGCTGAAGTAGGCGAATCCCAGAAAGAGGACCGCAATGACGGCAATTCCCAAAAGTGATTTCTTATCCATCGAAACGTTTGTCTCTCGTTACTCAAAAGTCGTCGTTACTTGCGCGAGTCGTCGAAGGCGAGCGCCGCCTTGACGAAGGCCACGAAGAGCGGCGAGGGGCTCAAAACCGTACTCTTGTATTCGGGATGGTACTGCGTACCGACGAACCACGGATGGTTCGGAATCTCGACCACCTCGACCAGGTTGGTGTCGGGGTTGATGCCGACGGCCTTCATGCCCGCGGCCTCGAACTGCGCCAGATAGTCGTTGTTGAACTCGTAGCGGTGACGGTGGCGCTCCGAGATGTGGAGCTTGCCGTAGGCCTCGGCCACCTTCGAACCCTTCTTCAGCACGCAGGGGTAGGCGCCCAGACGCATCGTGCCGCCCTTGGCCGTCACGCCCTTCTGCTCCTCCATCAGGTCGATGACCGGATGGGGCGTGGCCTCCATCTCGCTCGAGTTGGCATCGGCGATGCCCAGCACGTTGCGTGCGAACTCGATGACGGCGCACTGCATGCCCAGGCAGATGCCCAGGAAGGGAACGCCGTTCTCGCGGGCGAAGCGCACGGCCTCAATCTTGCCCTCGATGCCGCGGTTGCCGAAGCCCGGAGCCACGAGGATGCCGGCCATACGGCCCAGCTTCTCGGCCACGTTCTCGCGGTTGAGCTTCTCGGAGTTGACGTAGGAGAGCTTCACGTGGCAGTCGTTGCTGGCACCGGCGTGGATGAACGACTCGCTGATGGACTTGTAGGCGTCGTGCAGCTCGGTATACTTGCCCACCAGCGCGATGTCGATGGTGCGCGACGGATGCTTGATTTTCTCGACGAAGGCGCTCCAGGCCGTCATGTCGGGCTCGCTGTCGGCCGGCAGGTTCAGCTTCTCGAGCACCACCTCGTCCAGATGCTGCTCGTGCATCTTGAGCGGCACCTCGTAGATGGTCGGCACGTCGATGGACTCCATGACGGCGTTGGCGTCGACGTTGCAGAAGAGCGCCACCTTGCGGCGCAGCGCCATCGAGAGGGGATGCTCCGTACGCAGCACGAGGATGTCGGGCTGGAGTCCGTTCTCGAGCAGCGCCTTGACGGAGTGCTGCGTCGGCTTGGTCTTCAGCTCGCCCGAAGCCGACATGTAGGGAATCAGCGTCAGGTGTACGAGTGCCGTGTCGCGGTAGCCGAGCATGTAGCGCAGCTGGCGCACCGACTCGATGAAGGGCAGCGACTCGATGTCGCCCACCGTACCGCCAATCTCGGTGATGATGATGTCGTAGGTCTTCTGCTGGCCGAGCAGCTGGATGCGACGCTTGATTTCGTCGGTGATGTGGGGAATCACCTGCACGGTCTTGCCCAGGTATTCGCCCTTGCGCTCCTTCTCGATGACGCTCTTGTAGATGCGGCCCGTCGTCACGTTGTTGGCCTTCGAGGTGGGCTGGTTGGTGAAGCGCTCGTAGTGGCCCAGGTCGAGGTCGGTCTCGGCGCCGTCCTCCGTCACGTAGCACTCGCCGTGCTCGTAGGGGTTGAGCGTTCCGGGGTCGACGTTGATGTAGGGGTCGAGCTTCTGAATCGTTACCGAATAGCCGCGGGCCTGAAGCAGGCGCGCAATGGAGGCCGAGATGATGCCCTTACCCAGCGAAGAGGCGACACCACCGGTCACGAATATGTACTTGGGTTTTGCAAGTTTCATTACTGCTTATCTTTGGGGTTTTACATTCTTATTCACTATGTCCGGGGCGCCGGGCGCTCCACTCATCCGCTCTTTCCGGAACGTTCCACGCTTTCACACGTTTCTGACGCTCCTCGCATTCCGGACTCTCCTCACATTCCGTCCTTCCGGACTCTCCTCACATTCCGTCCTTCCGGACTCTCCTCACATTCCGTCCTTCCGGACTCTCCTCACATTCCGTCCTTCCGGACTCTCCTCCCGCTCTTCCGGGCGCTTCTCGCATTCCGCCCTTCCGGGCGCTCCACGCACGCCGCACATTCCGGGTCTTCCGGGCCTTCAGCGCTCCCGGGCGCCCGGGGCGCATGCACGGAAATACCCGGCCCGGCGTCTCCGCCGCAGGCCGGGCATTCGTGACACCTACTCTTCGGTGCCTCCCTGCTGCTGTTCCCGGTCGATGAGGCGCACCTTCTCGATGGTGGCTGCCATCTCGGCCTTGGCCCGTTCGATTTTGGCCTTCACTTCGGCCACGAGCGCATCGGCGTTCTTCGACTTGGTGAAGAATCCGATGTTGTTCTCCAGCAGGGCGATATCCTGCTCCATCTGCCGCACCTTGTTATAAAGGCGCTCGCGCTCCGAACGCAGACGGCGGTCACCGGCCCCCTTGAGCGAGGAGACCTTCTCGCGGAAGCGGTTCATCGAGCGGTCACGCTCCGAGCCGCGCAGCGCGTCGAACAGCGCATCGACGGCCGCCTTGTAGCGCTTCTGGATGGCATCCTTCTGCTTGATGGGCACGAAGCCGATTTCGCCCCAGCGGCGCTGGAAATCCTTGATGACCTCGTAGCCGCCCGCCTTGACGTCGGCCGCAGCCATCTCGTCGAGCAGCGCCAGCTTGCGGCGGAGGTTCTCCTCATGCTCGCCGTCGACGCCGGCGAAGTGGGCCGCCTTGCGCTCGAAGAAGTGGTCGCATGCCGCGCGGAAACGCTTCCAGACGGCATCCGAGTGGCGACGCGACACGGCGCCGATTTGCTTCCAGCGGGCCTGCAGGGCAATCAGCTCGTCGGTGGTCTTCTTCCACTCCTCGCTGTTCTGCAGCGCCTCGGCCTGGGCGCATATCTCGTTCTTGAGCTGGAGGTTGTGCTCCATCTCGGACTTCACGCCGGCGAAGAACTGCCGCTTGCTCTCGAAGAAGCGGTCGCACGCCGCTCGGAAGCGCTCGTAGATTCGGTTGTTGTCCTTCTTGGGTGCGAAGCCGATGGTCTTCCACGTCTTCTGAATCTCCAGCAGACGGTCGTTGGCACGGTTCCACTCCTTGAGGGTGGTCAGCGGCTGGGCCACCAACTCCTCGGCCGCCACGCAGAGCCCCTCCTTCAGTTCGAGGTTGTGCACCTGCTCGGCCTTCAGCGCCTCGAAGTGCTCCTGGTGCTGCTTGTTGATGCGGCTCGAGGCCTCCTTGAAGCGCTCCCAGAGCGCCTCCTTGTATTCATTGGCCACGGGACCCGTCTCGCGCCACTCGTCGTGGAGCTTCTGCAGCTTGTGGAACGCCTCGACGATGGAAGGCTCGAGCACCAGCGCCTCGGCCTGCTCGCAGAGCGCCACCTTCTGCTCGTAGTTCTTCTTCAAGTCGAGGTCGCGCAGCTCCTTGTTGATTTTGATGAAGTTGTAGAAGTTCTCGACGTGGAGGTTATAGGTCTCCCACAGGTCCTTGACCTGCTGCTGGGGTACCGGACCGGTCTCCTTCCAGCGCTGCTGCAGTTCGCGGAAGCGGGTGAAGGTATGGTTGAGCGTCTCGTCGGAGTTGACCAGCGCCTTGAGCTCCTCGATGATGCCGAGCTTGACCTTGAGGTTCTCCTCCTTCTCCTGCTCGAGGTTGGCCAGGAAGGCGTCGCGGCGCGTACGGTATTCGCGGATGAGGTCCTTCAGGCGCGCCTCGGAGCCGTCCACCGCCGGGGTGAACTCCTCCTCCTTGCCGCCGGCCTCGACAAAGGCCCGGCGTGCCGCCTCGACCTCGGCGCGGCGAAGTTTATAGAAAGCTACCTTCAATGCCTCGACATCGCGGCGGAGCGTCTGTACGGGCTGCTCCTCGAGCATCCGGGCGAAGAGTTCCAGCAGCTCCTGCTTGCTCTTGCCCACGAAGCGG
>ULQB01082879.1_pt1 | contig 14364 bp, 7 predicted proteins | sample 1954041 | NCBI WGS metagenome assembly ULQB01 (sample SAMEA4835644, study PRJEB28245) | human gut metagenome | biome: gut microbiome; material: fecal sample | place: Denmark | collected 2008 | reverse complement strand
AGCAAGTTGATATTTATTCACTTGCGAAACTTCAGTTAGGTCTTTTATTATTTATATCTTGCGATAAAAATGAACCAAGATTTATTTGTGTGTGTGCAAATTTAGTTGATAATTATCCAAAAGGAGCAAAACATTTGGATTATAGTAGAGAAATTACCTATGTATTAAAATTTAGAAATGGAAGTAAGGATTCTATTTTTTTCCCGTTTCATGGAATTTATGGTTGGGGGGATACAAAATCTGCATTTTACATAAAGTATAAAGGAGCTGAGGTTAGATGCGTCGCCAAATTTTGGGGATACCAGCATAACACGCATATTGTAGGTCCGGGAGAATACACTCGCATAGGTATAAATCTTTGGCAAGACCAACTTGAGAAATTGCATATCGCAAAGAATGTAGACATAGAGGATCTTGAAAAAATGATAACTGTCTGTTATAAGTATGATTCAAGAGATAAAGTACCAAATCATTTGAAAGTTCCGAAAATTGAGGTGAAAAATTATGGAACAGTTGAACTCTTGTATGATAAGCGATATGCGCCAGAGCCAGAGTGGATGATAAAAAGAAAGAGGGCGAAGTGGAGCAAGTGAACTATTACTACCCTTATGGTGGCATCATGGCTGAAAGCACCAACGAATCTACTAGTGACTATAAATAATTATGTGGACTTTATAAAATATTTTAGAAAATGAAGAACTTGAGAAAAATATTAGGGCTGTTACTTTTAATATTGACAAGCTGCCCAAAAATGGTAGCGCAAGATTTTCTGCATCCTAATCTCTCAGAAAGCTTTGCTCAATTTGTTTCCCAAAATCCTTCTAAGATTTATTACATTTTATCGTGGAGAATGGGGAATGATATGATAGTTACATTAGGGACAAGTAATTCATATTCATATAAATTTACAGATTATTATACTGAAAAAGATAGCATTTTAATTACGTATTATTCTATTGACAGTATATTTGACTCGCAGCTTATTAATGTGGAAGAAATGACAAAGTATCATTCTGGAGACAAGCTGGATTATCCAATGGTTGATTTTTTGGCTAATTGCATCCATAAGGACAGCATGCTAGTCGTGAATAATGATTCTATATATCCCTTAACATCTGAATCTTTTGCTTCAAATGCGGCCAAGGACACAGATGTTTTTTCTAGAACAGATATAAATGTCAAGATTAATAGTTTTATAAATACTCAATTGGCACCTTTGTATGAATTGCGTTTTTTTTATGTTGGTGAAAAGGCGTACGTTTCTATAAGTGGAAATTTTTATTATGATAAGGACAAATCGGATGCTTATTTTTATAGAAATGGGCATCTGGTAGTTATATCTGGACTAACTTCAATACCTGCAAACTGTAAATACGATAAAGCAGCTGTAAGGTTAGTAAATGGTGGTATAGCAGGAGCTCGTGGATACACAAAAGAAAATTATATTTTACCTATGCCTGATGTTTATGAGATAAAAAAGAATAATTTGAAACTTGTTGCTCCAGAAAAAGCTTTTTCGCTAATATTCAGAAGTTTGCGGAAATAGTCTATGCTGTCAGGTAATGAAGATAGATGACCAGGTGAAAAACCCTACATACATAAGAATATTCCTATATAAACAGAGGAATGATTACTCCAATAAATATAATATATTATAAAAAGTACATTGAAACGAGTGGAGTTTCATTAATTTTGAGTAACTTTGCACTTGAATTGTAGTGGGGTGGTATGCCCTTTTATAAATTGAATAAAGAAATATCAAAAATAAGAATGAAGAAGAAAATTCAGTTCAGTCTCGTTTACCGAGACATGTGGCAGAGTTCTGGTAAGTTCCAGCCACGCAAGGATCAGTTGGCTAAGATTGCCCCAGTTATCATTGAAATGGGTTGCTTTAGCCGTGTAGAGACCAATGGTGGTGCTTTCGAGCAGGTTAATCTCCTCGCTGGTGAGAATCCTAATGATGCAGTTCGTGCATTCTGTAAGCCATTCAACGAGGTGGGCATCAAGACTCACATGCTCGACCGTGGATTGAACGCTCTTCGCATGTATCCTGTGCCAGACGATGTACGTGCCTTGATGTACAAGGTAAAGGCTAAGCAGGGTACTAACATCACCCGTATCTTTGATGGTTTGAACGATGTTCGTAACATCATTCCTTCTATCAAGTGGGCTAAGGAGGGTGGTATGACTCCACAGTGTGCACTCTGTATTACCAATTCTCCTGTTCATACACTCGAATATTATATGAACATCGCCGACCAGCTCATCGCTGCAGGTGCAGAGGAAATCTGCTTGAAGGATATGGCCGGTATCGGTCAGCCTGCATTCCTCGGTAAGCTTACCAAGATGATCAAGGACAAGTATCCTGAGATCATCATCCAGTACCACGGTCACTCAGGTCCTGGTCTCTCTATGGCTTCTATCCTCGAGGTCTGCAACAATGGTGCCGACATCATCGATACAGCCATCGAGCCTTTGTCATGGGGTAAGGTTCACCCAGACGTAATCTCTGTCATCAGCATGCTGAAGAACGAGGGCTTTGAGGTTCCTGAGATCAATATGAGCGCTTACATGAAGGCTCGTGCCATGACTCAGGAGTTTATCGATGAGTGGTTGGGTTACTTCATCAACCCAGGTAACAAGATTATGTCTTCATTGTTGCTCGGTTGCGGTCTCCCTGGCGGTATGATGGGTTCTATGATGGCAGACCTCGGCGGTATGCGTCAGACTATCAACAATATCCGCAAGAAGAAGGGTGAGGAAGAGTTGTCTATGGACGACCTCCTGATCAAGCTCTTCGACGAGGTAGAGTATGTATGGCCACGCGTGGGTTATCCTCCATTGGTAACACCATTCAGCCAGTACGTGAAGAACATCTCTTTGATGAACCTCCTCACCATGGAGCAGGGCAAGGGCCGCTTCGTAATGATGGACGATTCTATGTGGGGTATGATTCTCGGTAAGAGTGGTAAGATTCCTGGAACTATCGACCCAGAACTCGTAGAGCTTGCCAAGAAGCAGGGTCGTGAGTTTACAGATGTTGATGCTCATACATTGCTTACTAATGCACTCGACGACTTCAAGAAGGAGATGGACGAGAACGGTTGGGAGTATGGTCAGGACGATGAGGAGCTCTTCGAGCTTGCTATGCACCCAGAGCAGTATCGCAACTTCAAGAGCGGTCAGGCTAAGAAGAACTTCCTGGCTGACCTCCAGAAGGCAAAGGATGCCAAGCTCGGCAGCACCTTGACTCCAGCTCAGCTCGCAGAGTTCAAGCATGCCAAGGCTGATGCTATCGTAGCACCAGTTGCAGGTCAGATTTTCTGGGAGTTCCAGGGCGAAGGCGAGTGCCAGTCAGCTGTAGAGCCATTCATCGGTAAGGAGTATAAGGAAGGTGATGCCTTCTGCTATATCCAGGCTCCTTGGGGCGAGTTTGAAACCATCCCAGCAGCATTGGGCGGCAAGCTCGTAGAAATCAATGCCAAGCAGGGCAGCAAGGTGCGCAAGGGCGATGTTATCGCTTATATCGAGCGCGAGAATAATTAAGAATTGATAATTAAGAATTAACAATTAGGCTGCGCCGTTGTGGACGGCTACGAATAATTATTAATTATGAATTATAAATTATTAATTGATAAGTATTATCCTGAGGATAATGAGCTTCGTCATATCCTCATTACACATAGTCAATCTGTAGCGCAAAAAGCGCTACAGATTGTTTCGTCTCATCCTGAATTGCATTTGGATGCCCAGTTTATCGAGGAAGCAGCGATGCTTCACGATATAGGAATCTTCATGACTGATGCTCCTGGCATCATGTGTTTTGGCTCGCAGCCATATATCTGTCATGGTAGATTGGGTGCCGAACTGTTGCGCAAGGAAGGCTATGAGCGCCATGCTCGGGTATGCGAGCGCCATACGGGTGCCGGCATCACAAAAGAGCAAATCGAGAAGCAGCAACTGCCTCTGCCTCATCAGGATTTTCTGCCAGAAACCATGGAGGAGAAGGTAATCTGCTATGCTGACAAATTCTTCAGCAAGACTCATCTCGACAAGGAAAAGAGTATAGAAAAGGCAGAGAAAAGTCTCGCTAAGTTTGGCGAGGAAGGAGTAAAGCGCTTCCAGGAATGGGAGCGGATGTTTGAAATAGGATAGAAGTTCAGTTGGGTGACTTCTTAACAATAATTTCTGAATGAGAAAACAATCAACTATAGCTGCACTGATGTTTGCTGCCATCTCTTGCATGATGGTGGCAAACCCGGGTATGCCTTCTAAAAAGAAAGACAAGAAGGCTCAGGTGGATTCTACTGCCGTGGCTGTGGGCGACTCCGTCTTTGTCGATTCGCTCGGCAATGAAATCATCAATACGGAGACCGATACCACCCAGATGGATTCGCTGCAGAAGGCTATATGGAAACATAATAAGGTGGTGGATGACAGTATCCGTCTGGACAGTATCAACCGTAAGAAATCGGGTGGTATTGACGCTCCTGTCAGTTATCAGGCAGACGATTCGCTGGTCTATGATGCTCATAATAAGGTGGCGCATCTCTTTGGTAATTCGAATGTGAAGTATCAGAACATGGACCTTTCTTCAGATCGTATCTCCATGGATCTCGACAAGAGTAATGTGAAGGCAATGGGTACTCCCGATTCTTCTGCTGATGAAGGCGTCAAGGGAAAGCCAATCTTCAAGATGGGAAGCGATACCTACGATACTGATACCATCAAGTTTAACTTCAAGAGTAAGAAGGCTCTTATTAATAATGTATATACAGAGCAGGAAGATGGTTTCTTGAGAGGTATGAAATCGAAGCGAGATTCTACGGGTACGGTTTATCTGAAACATGCCACTTATACCACCTGTGATGATCCGCATCCGGATTTCTATATTTCACTCTCACGTGCCAAGATGCGACCGGGTAAGGATGTGGTTTTCGGACCTGCTCATCTCGTGGTGTGCGATGTGCCGTTGCCTATTGCCATACCGTATGGCTTCTTCCCATTCTCCAAGAGTTATAGCAGCGGTTTCATCATGCCGACTTACGGTGATGAGAGTGCGCGCGGATTCTATCTCAGGGATGGTGGTTATTACTTCGCCATGAGTGACAAGTGGGATCTGAAGCTCCTCGGAGAAATCTATACCAAGGGATCATGGGGACTTTCGGCGGCAAGCAACTATCGCAAGCGATATAAGTATTCCGGTTCGTTCTTCTTCAGTTACCAAGATACGAAGAATGGAGACAAGGGAATGCCTGACTTCACTGAGCAGGAGAGTTTCAAGCTGCAATGGAGCCATAGGCAAGATTCAAAGGCTAATCCGTTCAGTTCGTTGTCGGCAAGTGTCAACTTTGCCACATCCAGCTATGAGCGAAACAATCTGAGTTCACTCTACAATCCGCAGACGATGACGCAGAGTACGCGAACCTCTTCAGTCAACTGGAGTACTACATTCTCCAGCATCGGTATGTCGCTCAGTTCTACTGCCAATCTCTCGCAGAACATGCGTGACTCTTCGATAGCGATGACCTTGCCAGACCTCAATATCTCTATCTCCCGATTCTATCCGTTCAGAAGAAAGAAGATGGTGGGTGATGAAAGGTGGTATGAGAAAATCTCCATGAGCTATACCGGTCATATCTCCAACAGTATCAATACCAAGGAGGATAAGCTGATGCACAGTTCGCTTATCAAGGATTGGCGCAACGGATGGCAGCATCAGATACCGGTGAGTGCTTCGTTCACTCTCTTCAAATATCTCAATGTGAGTCCATCGTTCAACTTCACCGATCGTATGTATACCAATAAGGTGGAGAAATCATGGGATAGCGAGAAGCAGGTTGAGAAGAGTGATACCATCTATGGCTTCAACAATGTTTATAACTGGAACATGAGTGTAGGTCTCTCTACCAAGCTGTATGGATTCTGGATTCCTAACCGTAAGCTCTTCGGTAACAGAATAGACAGGATTCGCCACGTGCTCACTCCGACAGTCAATTTCAGCTATGCACCAGACTTCGGTGCTAGCCGGTATGGATTCTGGGATACTTATCAGAAGACCGATGCTGATGGCAACGTATCGCTCGTAAGTTATTCACCATATCAGAATGCACTTTACGGTGTTCCGGGTAAGGGCAAGAGTGGTAACATTTCATTCACTCTGGGTAATAACCTGGAAATGAAATGGAGAGATAAGAACGACAGTCTCAAGAAGGTGAGTCTCATTGACGCGTTCGATATCAATATGAGTTACAACACTGCAGCTAAGGTTCGCCCTTGGAGCGATATGAACATCAACCTGCGTCTCAAGTGGTGGAAGAACTATACATTCAACATGAATGCCGTCTTTGCTACATACGCATACGAACTGGATGATCAGGGCAATGTATATGTAGGCAACCACACAGAGTGGGGCAAGGGGCGTTTTGGCCGTTTCCAGGGAATGTCACAGAACTTCTCATTCACGCTGAATCCGGAAAAGTTGAAGAAACTCTTCGGTGGTGGCGATGATGATGACGATAAGGACAAGAACAAAAAGAGTGATGATGACGATGAAGGAATGGATACCGACATCGAGAGTAACGTGGATGATAATATCGAGAAAGGTAAAACAGCAGCCAAGAAGAGTGGCGGCGGTAAAGCAAAGACCGACAGTGACGGTTATATGGCATTCAAGATGCCTTGGTCTTTGACCTTCGGATATGGTGTTACCATGCGTGAGGATACTCGACGAGAGAAATTCAACGAGAAGACCATGCGCTATCCTTACAAGTTTACACAGACTCTTAACATGAGTGGTAATATTCGCTTGAGCGATGGATGGAACATCAGTTTCTCTTCTGGTTACGACTTCGAGAATTCCAAGATTAGTATGACTACTGCCAGTCTGGCTCGAGATCTCCACTGTTTCAACATGAGTTGTTCAGTAGTGCTTGCGCCATATACCAGTTATAACTTCACCTTCCGATGCAATGCAGCTACATTGACGGATGCGCTGAAGTATGATAAGCGTAGTGGCTATTCTAATGCAGTAAAGTGGTATTAGTCTGAAAATAAAAATCAAACGAGGATAACAGGTATTTGAAAAAATGCCGGTTATTCTCGTTTTTTTATGATATATCTTTGTTATTTCAGATATTAATCGTAAATTTGTACCGGATATGGAAAATCATATTTTGGATAATTCCCAAAATAGCAATTGAAAATAATAATTGAAAATTTAAATTTATATACATCATGAACAAGAAAACCGTAACTATCTTTACCTTGGCTATGCTGGGAGCACTTCAGGCTTCAGCACAGCAGAAGACTCCATTGTCTTACTGGTTTGACACGCCTGTCACCTTGAAGGGACAGCAAATCTGGTATGGAGGCCATCCTGAGAAATGGACTCACAAGAAGCCTATCTCGGCTGGTGATACTGCCCGCAATCCGGATCCGGATTGGGAGTCTAAGTCATTGCCTATCGGTAATGGAAGTATTGGTGCCAATATCATGGGATCGGTAGAGGCTGAACGTATTACCCTGAACGAGAAAACTCTCTGGCGTGGCGGTCCGAACACCAGCAAGGGCGCTGCCTACTACTGGAATGTAAACAAGAATTCTGCCCATGTGATGCAGGAAATCAGAGATGCCTTTGCTGCCAATGACTGGGAGAAGGCTTCACAGCTGACCCGCAAGAATTTCAACAGTCCTGTGCCATACGAGTCTTATGCAGAAGATCCATTCCGCTTCGGTAGCTTTACAACGATGGGTGAGGCATATATCGAAACGGGGCTGAGTACCGTAGGTATGTCTAAATATCGTCGTGCCTTGTCGCTCGATTCCGCTTTGGCTACAGTTTCCTTCGTTAAGGATGGGGTGAGTTATGAGCGTGAGTATTTCATCTCTTATCCGGCAAATGTGATGGCCATCCGCTATAAGGCTTCCCGTCCGGGCAAGCAGAATCTCGTGTTCTCTTATGCACCTAATCCGGTTTCTACAGGCAAGATGGTGGCTGATGGCAAGAATGGACTGCTTTGGGATGCACGTCTCGATAACAACGATATGCAGTATGCTGTCCGCATCCGTGCTATCAACAAGGGTGGTAGTTTGTCGAATGAAGGTGGAAAGTTGACCGTAAAGGAGGCTGACGAGGTGGTATTCCTCATTTCTGCCGATACCGATTACAAGGCAAACTATAACCCTGATTACAACGATCCTAAGACCTACGTGGGTGTGGATCCGCTGGCTACTACTCTGGACTGGGTGAGCAAGGCTGAGGGCAAGGGTTACGCACAGTTGCTGGAGGAGCATTACAAGGATTATAGCCGTCTCTTCAATCGTGTAAGCCTAAATCTGAATGATGCGGCTAATGCCAACGATATGCCTATCGATGAGCGCCTGGCTAACTACCGCAAGGGTGCCAAGGATTTCTATCTGGAGCAGCTCTACTATCAGTTTGGCCGCTATCTGCTTATCGCCTCTTCACGTCCTGGCAACATGCCTGCCAACCTGCAGGGTGTATGGCATAACAACGTGGATGGTCCTTGGCGTGTTGACTACCATAACAACATCAATCTTCAGATGAACTATTGGCCAGCATGCACCACCAACCTGAGCGAGTGCGAGCTTCCGCTCTTCGACTTCATCCAGACACAGGTGAAGCCGGGTGAGAAGACAGCCAAGTCATATTATGGTACCCGTGGCTGGACCACATCTGTATCCAGCAACATCTTCGGTTTCACCTCTCCATTATCCAGTGAGGATATGTCGTGGAACTTCTCTCCATTCGCTGGTCCATGGCTGGCTACCCATCTTTGGGATTATTATGACTATACCCGTGATAAGAAGTTCTTGAGCGAGACTGCATACGATATCATCAAGGGAAGTGCCAACTTCGCAACAGATTATCTGTGGCATCGCAAGGATGGTGTTTATACAGCGGCTCCTTCCACATCTCCAGAGCACGGACCGATAGATGAGGGTGCAACCTTCGCTCATGCCGTGATTCGTGAGATTCTACTTGATGCTGTAGAGGCTAGTAAGATTCTGGGCAAGGATGCCAAGAATCGCAAATTGTGGGAAGATGCCCTGAAGCATATTGCTCCTTACCAGATTGGTCGCTATGGACAGTTGATGGAGTGGTCGAAGGATATTGATGATCCTAAGGATGAGCATCGCCATGTGAACCATCTCTTCGGTTTGCATCCAGGCCGTACCATTTCACCTATCACTACTCCTGTGCTGGCGAAGGCTTCCAAGGTGGTATTGGAGCATCGTGGTGATGGTGCTACAGGTTGGTCTATGGGTTGGAAGTTGAACCAGTGGGCTCGTCTGCACGATGGCAATCATGCCTACAAGCTTTATGGTAATCTTCTGAAGAATGGTACATTGGATAACCTTTGGGATACGCATGCTCCATTCCAGATAGACGGTAACTTTGGCGGTACAGCGGGTATCACCGAGATGTTGATGCAGAGCCACATGGGCTTTATCCATCTCCTGCCAGCCCTGCCTGATGCATGGCAGAAGGGTTCCATCAAGGGACTCCGTGCCAAGGGTAACTTTACGGTAGATATCTATTGGGACAACGGTCGCCTTACCAAGGCTGTCATCCTCTCAGGTTCCGGTGAACCTTGCCAGGTGAGATATGGTGAGCAAGTTAAGAAGATAAAGACCCAGAAGGGTAAGACCTATGAGGTTAAGTTTTAATCAATAAAAAAGTGGTTGAAAAAATGGATGTGCTTTCCGTTTTTTCAACCACTTTTTTATGATTATTCCTTTAGATGCTTCAATCTTTTCTTTGCCTCGGGATGGCTAGGGTAGAGGGTGAGAGCCTTTTGATAATTGGTAATTGCCGCTTCTTTCATTCCGGCTCTCTCACATTCTTTTCCCATGACGACATATTCCGTGGCAAGGCGCTTGAGGAATTTCTCCTGTTTCTTTTTCTCTTCATCTTTCTGTTTGATTACTTCCCTCAGACGCTCGTTCTCGGCTTGTAGCTCATTCACCTTGTTGAGCTTCTTGCGGATGAATCGTTTGGCAAGAGGGTGCTCGATGTCGTAACGGCTATGGATGGCAAGGAAGAAGTTATCCAGAGCTGCTTGCATGTCACCCTTGTCGTATGCCTTGACCGCATCATGATATTGCTTGTCGGCTTTACTTTGTATAAGAGCCGTATGGATGGTGCTCTGGTCGTTGTAATGACGGGCAAACTGCTTGACTTCATTGCGGACAAATATCTCGCTTTGGCGGATAGGCTCCTGTAGCGTGATTCCCTCCAGACTGGTGCAGCGTGATAAGGCTACGTAGGTCTGACCGCCTGCGAATACACCGCCAGTAAAATCTATTTTTACCTGATTGAAGGTTAGTCCCTGACTTTTATGAACGGTAATTGCCCAGGCAAGTCTGATAGGGTATTGCTCATATCTGCCAATCTCTTCCTCTTCAATCTTCTTTTCCACCTCATTGAAATGGTATCGCATGTTGCTCCAGGCTGCAGGTTCCACCATCACATCTTTTCCTTCTTCTGTGCGTACATAAATCTTGGCATTCTCGTCTTCGTCAAAGCCGATGATGGTGCCCAGCGTACCGTTTACCCATTGGTGCTCGATGTCGTTTTTGATAAAGATAATCTGAGCGCCAGTCTTCAGGTAAAGTTCAATAGGGGTTGGCAGACTGCTTTCCGGAAATTCACCCTGAATACGACCTCGGAAGAGGCAAGGTTCGCCCGGCAAAAGCTTGAGTTGACTGTCGTTGATGTAATCTACCGTGTCGCGACGGGTGGATAGAGTGATGGCAAGTTTGGAATCGCTTTCATCCAATCGGGCGCCAACACGCTGGTTTAGCAACTGCAGGTCCTGCATTCTTACCTGACTGGTCCGGATGTTGTCGAGGATACCGATAAAGACAGGGTCGCTTTGGCGGTATACTTTCTTGAGTTCAATGCTGACCAGTTGGAATTGTTGGAAGATTTTGGCATCAAAGAAGAAGCTGCTGCGATAGAAAGGATTGAGCAGTTTGCGGTCGTCTTCTTTGACAACGGGTTCCAGCTGATAGATGTCTCCCACCAGCAGAAGCTGTTTGCCACCGAACGGTTCTCTCATGTTCCGGCAATATACGCGCAATACCTTGTCGATGAAATCGATGATGTCGGCACGCACCATACTGATCTCATCGATGATGATGAGTTCCACTTCACGGATAATCTTGATTTTCTCGGAATTATACTTCAATGTATTCCGGATGTTGCGCACGGAATACATACTGTCGTTGGGCAGCAGGGGGTGGAAGGGCAGCTTGAAGAAACTGTGCAGGGTACTTCCGCCGGCATTGATGGCTGCGATGCCTGTAGGTGCCAGAACGATATGTTTCTTCTTGGTATTGGCTGCGATGTACCGCAGAAAAGTAGATTTACCCGTCCCCGCCTTTCCGGTGAGGAAAAGCGAACGACGGGTAAACTGTATGATTTGGAGTGCATTCTGCAGCTCCGCATTGTCGAGATCAATCATATTTTATTTTTAAAGGTCGTCGAAGTTGACAGGCTGTTCTGTTGGCTTTGTCTTCTTCTTCTCTTTCTTTTCTTCAGTAGCTCCTGAAGCAGAAGATTCTCCTTCCGACTTGACTGCAGGAACCTCCTTTGTAATAGGATTGCCGTTTTCGTCGAGGATGATTTCCTCTGTGAATGCGGTGCTATCCACACGGGTGGTATCTACCTTTGGTTTTGGTGCATAGCTTGCGCAGATATACATATCTCGTGTAATGTCGCCATCCTGTGGCTTGTCGAACTTGGCGTGATACTGCTGGAAGGCAGGATCGCCGAATACAGACTGCATGAAGTAACCGCATATTGGCAATGCTGTTCTGGAACCCTGACCCAAGGCTCCGGTGCGGAAGTGGAGACATCGGTATTCGCCTCCTACCCATGCACCCACAACCAGCTTAGGGCTTACGCACATGAACCATGCGTCAGAATGGTTGTTGGTTGTACCGGTCTTACCGCCAAATTCTGTATCTCTGTAATTGCCTACATAGCCCCAGAGACTCTGTGAGGTACCACCCGGTTCTCTCATACCGCCCTGTAGGAGCTGTTGCATCAGGAAGGCACTCTTGTACGGAATAACCTGTTCCTCTGTACTTGGTCCTTCATAAACCACCTTGCCGTCATGGTCAACAATCTTGGTCACCAATACAGGGTCGTGATGCTTACCGTTGTTAGAGATGGTGCTGTATGCGCAAGCCATCTCCAGCAGGTTGACATCGCTGGAACCCAAGGCGAGTGATGGAGTATCATCGAGCGGACTGTCGATACCCATCTTCTTGGCGGTTTCGATGATGCGCTTGATGCCCATTTCCTGACCCAGTCTGACGGCAATGGAGTTGATACTCTTGGCAAATGCATTCTTCAGTGGGATGCTATCGCCAGAGAATGAACCGTTGGCATTGCCAGGAGTCCAGGTTGTCATCTCGTGCTTCTTCTTATCGTATACCTGCATAGAAATATATTCATCGCGGCGCTTGTCGCAAGGAGTCAATCCCTGGTTCATGGCTTCGGTATAAACGAAGAGCTTGAAGGTAGAACCCGGCTGGCGCTCGGCAGTTACCTTGTCATACTTCCAGTGGTCGAAGTCGATGTCGCCCACCCATGCCTTCACGGCTCCTGTCTGTGGCTCCATTGCCACGAAAGCGCTGTGCATGAAGGTAGTCATATACTTGATACTATCTTCAGAAGTCATGTTGATAGTGATGCTTCCCTTGTCGTAATCGAACACTTTGACAGGGTGAACCCACTCCTTATAATAGTAGGTTACAGAATCAGGATTGTTTGGGAACTTGGCCAGCAGATTCTTGTAGAAAGGCTGCTTTTCTGCGATGTCCTGGATGAAGTTTGGTATCACCTTGTGATTCTCGTCCTGCCAAGGTTCTTCGCCCAGCCATTTTCCTTTACCTGCCTGAGTACGGCGGATGCTCCAGTGATTGTTGAAGTTTTGCTGAACCTGCTTCATCTGTTTACGGGCTGCATCCTCGGCATACTTCTGCATGCGGGTATCAATGGTAGTATAGATTTTCAGACCGCTGGAATAGAGATCGTAACCTTCTTCCTGACACCAGTCTTTCAGGTAATTGGCTACGGCTTCGCGGAAGTACTTAGCTTGTCCGTCATAGTTCTCCTCTACCTTGAAGTCGAGTTTGATAGGAAGCTCTTTCAGTTCTTCATACTCAGCACGAGGCAGGTCGCCATGAGTCAACATATTATATAATACGGTGTTTCTGCGCACCCGGCTGTTCTCTGGATTGGTGCGCGGATTATAATAGGTAGTAGCCTTGAGCATACCTACCAGAATGGCAGCCTGATCAGTAGTCAGGTCTTTTGGATTCGTATTGAAGTAGGTCTTGGCTGCAGTCTTGATACCGTATGAATTATTTCCGAAATCTACCGTGTTGGCATACATGGTGATGATTTCTTTCTTTGAGAAAGCGGTCTCCAGCTTCACGGCAATAATCCACTCCTTGCTCTTGATGATGAGCAGTCGGAGCAAGGGCACCTTGCCCAGCAATCCGGTAGAATACTGCGAGCGTACGCGGAACATGTTCTTAGCCAACTGCTGTGTGATGGTAGAGGCACCACGGGCATCATGATGCAGGAGGGCATCTTTGGCAGCACCGAACACACCGATAGGGTCGATACCGATATGCTTGTAGAAGCGCTCATCTTCTGTATCAATCAGAGCCTTGAAGAATGCAGGATTCACCTCTTCGTATTTTACAGGTGTACGGTTCTCATTGAAGTATTTACCAATCAGCTTGCCATCGGCACTATATATCTCTGATGCCTCTGAAGTCTGTGGATTCAGAATGCCGGAGAAATAGCCTGGTGACTTACCGAAAAGCCACAAGAAGTTGATGTCTACTGCGCCCAGATAAATAATGAAGGCGATGATACAACTGACGAATGCGACAATGGTCTTGGTATACCAAGCCCTACCTTGATACAAACTCTTGTACCAAGCCCAGAAAGCACATAGCTTATGCCATATTCCGGCAAAGACTGTTTTGATTTTATTCATATTAACTTATCTGTTTTTATCGGTGCAAAGATACAAATTTTATTCGAAATATCACAATGCAATCAGATTTTTTATTTGTTTTGTATATTCATTAAGGGTTAAATTGTTTCAAGAACTTTCTCAAATGTTACATTCGGGCTTAAATAAGTGTTTTTTTGAGTTTTCTGCAATAAAAAATATCTTAAAACGCTTGTTGAAACCAAAAATATTTGTACCTTTGCCCTCAGCTAAATAAAACAAGCTTTTATACAAAAACTTAAAAAATATAATAATTAATAATTATGGTAAGCAACAACATTCCACAAGTAAAGCTCGG
>ULQB01076811.1_pt1 | contig 14411 bp, 12 predicted proteins | sample 1954041 | NCBI WGS metagenome assembly ULQB01 (sample SAMEA4835644, study PRJEB28245) | human gut metagenome | biome: gut microbiome; material: fecal sample | place: Denmark | collected 2008 | reverse complement strand
GAGATAAGAAAAGCGAGAAAGGAAATCATTGAAAAGATTGTGACTATAAGCCACGGAACGGTTATCTTTTCAGTGAAAAATCCAGAGTCCGGTTTCTTCTTGTTGTTATCGCTCAACATTTATCACTCCTGTCTATAAAATGATATCAAAAATTCCGCTTTTCGTCAAGGTTCTTTTACAATTGACAAGGTGTACAAATTGCACAAATTTTAGCTTTAAATTATGTTTAACTTTAAGAATTAAATCTGTGACTTTTTTATAAAACTGTGTTATAATACTAAGGGACTGAATAAATTTTATTTACTTTCAATAAAATATCAGTCGGAAGTCGGAGGTAATCGGTTGTTTGAGCAGATTATAAATTTTGAAAGAATGGAACAGGCTGTCAGTCTTTTCGGCAGCTTCGACGAAAACATAAAGTACATAGAAAAGAAATATTCCGTATCGGTCGTGTGCCGAGGTGCGGAAATGAAGATAAGCGGCGAAGCCGAGAATGTCTCGCTTGCCGTCAGAGCGGTGAACGGCTTGCTTGATTTAATCAATAAGGGTGAGTCGCTCAATGAGCAGAATGTCAGATACGTCACCTCTCTCGTTGACGAGGGCGGCGAGGATCAGCTCAAAAGCATGAACGGCAACTGCATCTGCATGACGACGAAGGGTAAACCCGTTAAGCCGAAAACGCTCGGCCAGGAGAAATACGTTCAGGCGATCCGTGACAACACGATAGTTATCGGTGTAGGCCCTGCCGGTACGGGTAAAACATATCTTGCCGTTGCGATGGCGGTCAGCGCATTCAGAGCCAAGGAGGTCAACAGAATTATCCTGACACGTCCTGCGGTCGAAGCCGGCGAAAAGCTTGGATTTCTCCCGGGTGATTTGCAGCAGAAGGTTGACCCGTATTTAAGACCGCTTTACGATGCGCTTTTCGATATGCTCGGCGCCGAGAATTTTCAGCGTTATCAGGAAAAGGGAAATATCGAGGTTGCACCGCTTGCATACATGAGGGGACGAACCCTTGACGACAGCTTTATTATTCTTGATGAGGCGCAGAACACGACGACGGAGCAGATGAAAATGTTCCTGACCCGTCTCGGCTTCAACTCGAAAATGGTCGTTACGGGAGACATAACGCAGATCGATCTGCCCGACGGCAAGCGTTCGGGACTGGTCGAGATAACCAAAATACTCAAAAATATTGAGGATATAAAAACCGTTAAATTTTCAGAGAAGGATGTTGTACGTCATAAGCTGGTGCAGGATATCATCAAGGCGTACGAAAAGTATGAGGAGGCAAAGAAAAGACGATGAGCGATAAGATTAAGGTTATTATCACAAACGATCAGAAGGAAATTAAGATACCCACAGGTGTCAGAATGTTGATTCGCCGCTGCTGCAATGCGGTGCTTGTTAACGAGAATTTTGAAGGCTCGGCGGAGATAAGCGTTCGATTTGTCGATGACGAGATCATCCATGAGCTTAACCGTGAGTACAGACACGTTGACAGAAGCACGGACGTGCTCTCTTTCCCGCTCGGCGAGAACGGCGTTTACGACATCAACCATGACACGGGCGCAAAAATCCTCGGCGATATTGTGATTTCAATGCAGCATGCCGTTATGCAGGCCGACCTTTACGGTCATTCGCTTCAGCGTGAAATTGCTTTCCTTACCGTACATTCAATGCTTCACCTTCTCGGCTACGACCACGAGGCCGAGGGACTTGAAAGAGTCCGTATGCGTGAAAAGGAAGAGGCTGTTCTCACTCAGCTCGGACTTAAAAGAAACGACAGCTACTATTCGGAGGACAACTGATGACAAAAACCGCATTTATTGCCATTGTCGGCTGCCCGAATGTCGGAAAATCATCGATTCTTAACCGTCTGCTCGGTCAGAAGATAGCCATTGTTTCGGACAAGCCGCAGACGACGAGAACCAAAATTATGGGCGTTCTGACCGAGGGCGACACTCAGCTTGTTTTCACCGATACTCCCGGCTTCCACAGACCGAGGACAAAGCTCGGTGAAAAAATGGTTCAGGCTGTTTCGGACAGCGTTTCGGGCGTTGACGCCTGCCTTTTTGTCGTTGAACCGGAGGGTGAGCTGAGACCTGCCGAGCTTGAGCTTATAGAAAAATTCAAGAAGCTGAAAATGCCTGTTATCCTTGCGATAAACAAGGTTGATACGCTTCCCGACAAGGAAGTTTTGATGGCGAGAATTCTTGAAATTTCCAAAACCTACGATTTTGAAGCGGTCGTTCCCGTTTCCGCTCTCAGTGGAATAAACATGGACGAGCTTCTTTCGGAAATGAAAAAGCTTGCCGAGGAAAGCGTGTTCTTCTTCCCGGAGGACACTTTGACGGATCAGCCCGAGCGTGTTATTGCGGCTGAGATCATCCGTGAAAAGCTTTTGAGAAATCTTGACAGAGAGATTCCGCACGGCATTGCGGTCAGCATTGAAAAAATGCGTGAACGTGAGGACTCCGACATCATGGATATCGAGGCGGTTATTTATTGCGAAAAGGACAGCCATAAGGGAATAATAATCGGCAAGAACGGAGCAATGCTCAAGCGCATTTCCACAAGAGCGAGAGAGGACATGGAAAAGTTTTTCCAGTGTCACATCAACCTGAGATGTTGGGTCAAGGTCAAGGAAGGCTGGCGCAACAGAGAGGGGCTTATTCATAATTTCGGACTTGACTGATAAAAAACGGGCATCAAAATGACGGTGGATTTTTTTACCGCCGTGAAAAATAAATAAACATCTGATCCCTGCAAATAATTTTATTTGGAGGGATTTTATATGAATAACAGCTTTAAGGATCTTGCCGCATGGGATAAATTCGCATCGAGCGGAAAGATTTGCGACTATCTTCAATACAAGCATATTTCAACACAGGAGAACAAGGATGAAGTTTCGGACGGAAGGACTGATAATCAGAGAGCAGCAGACGGGAGAAGATGACCGTCTGGTGACTCTGCTTACCCGTGACCACGGCGTTATCAGAGCCTTTGTAAGAGGAGCCAAGAGGATAAAAAGCAGGTCGCAGAGCGCAACCGGGCTTTTTGCCTACGGTAGCTATTCTATTTACAGGGGCAGGGACGCCTATTCGGTCGATGAGGCTCAGCCGAAGGAGATATTTTTTGATTTAAGAAACGACATTGAAGCTCTCGCACTGGCGCAGTATTTCTGCGAGCTGGCGGGGGAGCTTGCTCCGGTTGAGGACGACGCCGACGAATTTTTGCGGCTCATCCTCAACGCCCTACATATGCTGATGAACAAAAAAAGACCGCAGGCTCAGCTCAAAGCCGTTGTTGAACTGAGGCTTCTCTGCCTTTCGGGTTACATGCCCGACCTCGTTGTTTGCGGCGACTGCGGCGAGGAATACGATGGCAATTTTCTTTTCAGTCCCGTTGAAGGTCTTATCTTCTGCGAAAAATGCAGACACAAGCACTCGGGTGTAATGCTTACGCCGGGAGTACTCCGTGCAATGAGACACATTTGCTACAGCGAGGACGAAAAGCTGTTTTCTTTCACCCTCGGCGAGGATAGCATGAAGATGCTCGGCGAGGTGACGGAAAGATTTCTGCTGACGCAGACATCGAAAAAGTTTAAAACACTTGATTTTTATAAAGCAATGGCAATATCGCAAAATTAAGGTGTTGCTTTAAGAAAGGATGAGCAAAATGAACCGACAGTATCCGGCACTTGAGCTGGATAAGGTGCTTGAGCTACTGGCTCAGCATACCTCATGCGAGGATGCTCGGCTTGCTGCTCTGAACCTTGAACCGCAGACCGACCTTGCGTCGGCGCAGGCACTTATGAATCAGACGAGGGACGCACACATGCTCCTTGCACGCTTCGGCGGCCCTGCATTCGGCGGTCTTATAAATGTTAATAACGCACTTTACCGTGCCGATGCGGGAAGCACGCTCAGTCTCAAGGAGCTTCTCAATGTTGCGTCCGTGCTTCATGTAATAAGAACGATTTCGCAGTGGAGAAGCACCAACGAAGGCGTTGCAACAGTGCTTGACGTGTATTTTAATGCACTCATGCCGAACAGATTCCTTGAGGATTCAATTACGACGGCGATCATCTCCGAGGAGGAGATTGCCGACAACGCTTCGCCGACACTTGCCGATATCAGAAGAAAGATTCGTGTGCAGGAATCCAAGGTCAGAGATCAGCTCGGTAAATATACGCACAATTCAAATTTCTCGAAGTATCTTCAGGATAATATCATAACAATGAGAAACGGCCGCTACGTTATACCCGTCAGGAACGAGTACAGGGGAGAGGTGCCCGGTCTTGTGCATGACACCTCGTCGAGCGGTGCAACGGTTTTCATTGAGCCGATGCCGATTGTTGAGGCGAATAACCAGATTAAGCTCCTTAAAAATAAGGAGGAGGACGAGATCGACCGTATTCTTGCCGAGCTTTCAGCCAACGTCGGCAGCTTCGCGGATTCGATTAAGAATAGCTACGAATGTGCTGTCGAGCTGAACCTTATTTTTGCAAAGGCTCAGCTTGCCTATGCTATGAGAGCAAGTGTTCCTCAGCTCAATAACGAGGGCATAATCGAATTAAGACGTGCAAGACATCCGCTGATTGACAAAAATAAAGTTGTGCCGGTCGATATCAGTCTCGGCACGGACTTTGATACGATAGTAATCACCGGTCCGAACACGGGCGGTAAAACCGTTTCGATAAAGACGATCGGTCTTATGTCGCTGATGGCGATGTGCGGACTCATGCTCCCTGTTGACGACAGAAGCAGAATATCGGTCTTTGACCATGTGCTTGCCGATATCGGCGACGAGCAGAGCATTGAGCAGTCGCTTTCAACGTTCTCGTCGCACATGACAAAGATTGTTAAAATTCTCGAGCTTGCCGATGATAAGAGCCTTGTGCTTATCGACGAGCTCGGAGCGGGTACGGATCCGATTGAGGGTGCGGCGCTTGCTGTTTCGATTCTTGAACAGCTTAGAAATCAGGGCGCAAAGATTGCGGCGACAACTCACTACGCCGAGCTTAAATCATACGCCTTGCAGACCCCGGGCGTTATCAACGGAAGCTGTGAATTTGACGTTCAGTCACTCAAGCCGACATATAGGCTTCTTATCGGTATTCCCGGACGTTCAAATGCTTTTGCAATTTCAAAAAGGCTCGGGATAAGTGACGAAATAATCGAGCACGCCCAGGAACTTGTTTCAAATGAAAATGTTCGCTTTGAGGACGTTGTGGACAGGCTTGAACAGAGCCGTGCAAAGATGGAAAAAGAGCGTGAGGAAGCCGAAAAAATCCGCGAAGAAGTCAACCGTGAGCTGGAAAAGGCTCAGAAGCTGAAGGCGGATATCGAAACGCTCAGGCAAAAGGAGCTTGATGACGCAAAGAGTCGGGCGGTAAGAATAACAGAACAGGCTAAGCGTGAAGCTTATCAACTGCTTAACGATCTTGAGATGCTAAAAAAACAGCAGGCAAAGGAGAAAAACGCCGCCGAGATGGCTCGCCGTGCAAGGGCAGTTATCAAAAAGGATCTCAATGCAATAGACACGGCTTCCGATCCGATAGTTTCTCTCGGCAATGACGAGGACTATGTTTTGCCCAGACCGCTGAAAATCGGCGATACGGTAATAATTGCAGATATCGGAAATGAAGCGACCGTTGTTACTCTCAAGGATAAAAAAGGACTTGTCACCGTTCAGATGGGAACGATGAAAACAAGAGTCAAGGAAGAAAATCTGCGGCTTATCGAGAAGAAAAAGAGCGCTGAAAAGAAACGTACCGTTGCCACGGGCAGAATGGAAAGCCGCATGAATATGAAGGCTCAGACCAGCGTTGATCTTCGGGGAATGACGGTCGAGGAGGGCATATTGGAGCTTGACCGCTACATTGACCATGCGTTGAGAATGGGAATAAATGAATTCACGGTAATTCACGGCAAGGGCACAGGTGTTCTGCGCTCGGCGGTCAGGGATTATCTGAAAAAATCAAAGTATGTTAAAACTTCACGTCTCGGCACGTTCGGAGAAGGAGAGGACGGAGTAAGCATTGTCACACTCAAATAGCAGAGATAAATTATTCATGGCGTTCACAATGCTTGTTTTCGGCACCTTAGGACCATTCATAAATAATATAAGCTTTCCGTCGTCTTTCATTTCCTTTGCGAGGGCGATTATAGGAAGTCTTTTCATCGGAATTTTTATGGCTGTCAGCGGTCACGGTTTTGACGGAAAGGCGATAGTGAAAAATTTGAAGCTGTTGATTCCGTCGGGAATAGCTATGGCTTTTAACTGGATTTGCCTTTTTGAAGCCTATAGATTCACGGGCGTAACGGTCGCAACGTTGTGCTATTATATGGCGCCTGTAATTGTTGTTGCAGTATCGCCTTTTATTCTCAAGGAACGTCTGACGGCCGTAAAGGGCTTAAGTGTCGCTGTTGCGGTTATCGGAGCGGTGCTCATATCGGGAATTGTTACGGGCGCAACAAAAAGCTTCAAGGGAATTCTTTTCGGGCTTGCCGCCGCTGCTTTATACAGCACGGTTATTGTTATAAACAAGTTTGTTCGAGAGCTTTCGCCCGTTGAAACGACTTTCGTTCAGCTTTCGGTCGCCGCGGTCACGATGATTCCGTACGTCCTGCTGACCGAGGATGTGACAGGCTTCAGCTTTGATACGAAGTCGGTTATACTTACCTTGATTATCGGCTTGTTTCACACCGGATTTGCTTATGTGATTTATTTTTCGTCCGTGCAGAAAATCCCTGCACAGACTACCGCTGTTTTCAGCTACATAGACCCCGTAACGGCGATTATCATTTCCGCCGCCTTCCTCGGAGAAAGACTGGATGCCGTTCAGATAGTCGGCACGGTCCTTATCCTTGCCGCAACGCTTTTCAACGAGCTTGCTCCGATGATAAGGGAGAGGCTAAAGAAGGGCTAAAGGTATATGGACTCCTCCTCCGGCGGAGCTGTCACGGCTTGTCCGTGACTGAGCATGCAAGTCGGTAAATAAATCAACAACCATATCCCGAATAATTTCATCACGAAAGGAATGTTCTTTATGAAAGACCTTATAATTATCGGCTCGGGCGGTCTCGGACGAGAGAGCGTATGGACGGCTGAGAGAATTAACGCTGTCAATCCCGAATGGAATATTCTCGGATTTATTGACGATAATATTCAGGTACAGGGCAAGCTTATCGACGGATACAGGGTCATCGGAACGACTGCCGCGGCGGTTAAATATCCGGATGCGTACTATGTTTGCGCTGTCGGAAGTGCCAAGATAAGAAACAGAATCATAAAAAAAATAAAGAGCATTGCCGATGTGAAGTTTGCAACGCTTATTGACCCTGCCGCCGTGTTCGGCAAGGACAGAGTGCAGATAGGCGAGGGCTGTATTATTTGCGCCAATACTTATATTACGCTTGATATCAAAATCGGCAGTCATGTTTATATCGGCGCAAATTCAACGGTAGGCCATGATTCGAGAATTGACGATTTTGTTACAGTCTATCCCGGAGCAAATGTTTCCGGAAGCACGTATCTCGGTTCCGGGTGTGAAATAGGAACAGGGTCAAAAGTTATTCAAGGTCTTTCGATAGGAATGAACTCCATCATCGGTGCAGGTGCGGTCGTTATAAAGAATATTCCGCAGGATTGTACGGCTGTCGGAGTTCCGGCAAGAATCATAAAGATGAATCGAAATATATAAAAAAGGACGGTATCAAAACTCATCAGTTAAGATACCGTCGTTATTATTTATTGTGAGACTCAGAAGCCGATAATGTGGCTTATAATGTCGCGAATAATTTTAAGCAGGTTGAGAAGAACGGTCTTGAATCCCGCAAAGAAGGAATTACTGCTTGATCCCTTGTCACAGCTGAATGTCATTTCAACCGTTAATGTACCGTCCTGAATACGAACGCTTGACGGATTCTGACCGTTGACCGTTACCGTGAGAGAATCGTCAAGCTTGTAACCGTCCTTAGGTGCTATTGAGATTTTTGCCGTGTATTCTCTGCCGTCCTCGTAGACATAGTCCGAATCCGCGGCCGAAACAATTCCGTTTGTCTTGGTATCATACCATGTGAAAGCCGTTACGGTGACGTTTTCGCTGCTTGCAACGTAGTCTATGCTCGGCTTCTGACCGGCAATCGGAGTGTTGATTATGATGTCAATATTGCCTGCGATAACGTAAACGGGTTTGTCGTCAGCCGATACGGCGACGCTCATTATACCGAAAACGGTTATGACGGCAATGAGAATTGCCAAAATCTTTTTTGTTGTTTTCATACTGATTCTCCTTTATTTTTTTGACGGCAAATTAGCCTTGACCGTCTGTAATTTATTTTATTATAACATAAAAAAATTTTTTGTCTATATACAGTATCAAAAAATGTCGATTTTGATTCAGTGCGTCTTGATATAAATATGTATTTATGATATAATCGAGCGGTAATTTGTAAGAAGGTGAGTAAATGTTAAAGGAAAGAGCATCGGGAGTTTTGATGCATATTTCTTCTCTTCCGTCACGGTACGGAATAGGCGTTTTTGATGATAATTGCAGGCATTTTGCCGACAGGCTCAGTCAGATGAATTTCGGCTATTGGCAGGTGTTGCCGTTCAATCCGGTTGACGGGTCGAATTCACCGTATTGTTCCTCATCCGCTTTCGCAGGCAATTTTATGTTTATTGACCCTGAAAAGCTTTATTCCGACGGACTTTGTACAAAAGAGGAGTTTGAAAGTAATATTTACGGCGGAAGTCCGTATACGGCGGACTATGAATTTGCCGCAGAGAAAAGACTCGCCCTTTTAAAAGAGGCTTTTCTGCGTATCACTCCGGAGACGGCGCAGAATATCAAGTCTTTCGAAAAGGAAAATCAGTGGCTTACGGATTTTTCTCTTTACATGGCGCTCAAAGAAGCAAACGGCATGAAACCGTGGTGGCAATGGAAGCCTGAGCAGGCGAGGTATGAGATTTTCATGCAGAAGCACAGGTACGATTTTGAGGAGCGTTCGGCATTCTGGCGCTTCGTTCAGTATATTTTCTATTCACAGTGGTATGACGTGAAGAAATATATCAATTCAAAAGGAATTGCCGTAATCGGAGATATGCCTATTTATGTTTCATTGGACAGCGCCGATGTGTGGGCAAACCGCGGAATGTTCCTTATTGACGATAAAACGCTCAAACCGCAGAAAATAGCCGGAGTTCCGCCCGATTATTTTTCAAAGGACGGTCAGCTTTGGGGCAATCCTCTTTACGATTGGAAAGCGATGGAGAAAGACGGCTACTCGTGGTGGCTCGATCGGATAGGATCGGCGATAAGCACCTATGATGTTGTTCGCATTGACCATTTCAGAGCGTTTGCGAGCTTTTGGCAGGTTCCTGCCGAGAGTGAGACGGCAAGAATAGGCGAATGGGCAAAAGGACCCGGAATGAAGCTTTTCGACAAGGTTTTTGAGAAATATCCCGACACGCCGATTATTGCCGAGGATCTCGGAGTTTTCGGTGATGATGTTGTGAAGCTTCTTGAGGATACAGGCTTTCCGGGAATGAAGGTCATTCAGTTCGGTTTTGACGAAAGCTCGGATTCCTCACATCTGCCGCACAATGCCGTCAGAAATTCGGTCAACTACGTCGGTACACATGATAATAATACTCTTTTGGGCTGGCTCTGGGAGGCAAACGAAAGCTCGCGCCGTTTTGCGCTTGACTATTGCGGCTTCAAGGGTGAAAATTGGGGCGAAGGCGGCTACAAATCGGAAAGCTGCCGTGCAATAATCGAAACGGTGTGGAAATCCGTTTCAAATACAGCAATTATTTCTTTCCAGGATCTTTGCGGCTTCGGAAGCGACGCAAGAATGAATATTCCGGGTGTTGCGGATAAGAACTGGCGCTTCAGAACGACAGCCGAAACCGTTGACGCTGTTGACACCGCTTATTATAAAAAGATAAATCGCATCTTTAAACGTGATTATAAAGTAATATGAAAATTTAAAAAGCTTCATGTCTCTTCTTGTTTGCTGCAGGGGAGGCATGATTTTTTATCGAAAATCGGGCTTTTACGGTGTCGGTTTGCATCGCACCGGGCTTTTGGCTGAAAAAGTGATATTCAAAAGATGTGCGGAAAGAAAAGCATTGAGCATAAACCCTCCTCGGAAAGAGCTAAGATTAAATCATTTAAGCATAGAAAAATTCTTAATAAGAACATACAGGTAAATAATTATCTCAATTAGTTACAAAAAGTTACAACATTAACAAAAAAGACATATTTGCACAACATTTTCGTGGTATAAGAATAAGTGTTGAAAATTTCTGTAAGGAAGGTATTTTATGAAAAAAACCACTTTGATAAAGAGGATTACACTTGTTTTTCTCAGCGTTGTTATGGTTGTATGCTGTATCCCGTTTTCTGCTTCGGCAGCTTCGGCAAACGCAAAAACCATTTATGAATTTTGCATAAAGGAGCTTAAGCTCAATAACGCAGGCGCATGCGGCGTTCTTGCAAATATCGAGGCAGAGTCAAACTTTAACCCGAACCTTTACGGTGACGGCGGTGACAGCTACGGCATATGTCAGTGGAACCTTTCAAGATTTGATAATCTTATAAGCTTCTGCAACAAGAACGGATACAACTGGAAAACTCTTAACGGTCAGCTTTATTTCCTTAAATATGAGCTTACCTACAATAAGAGCGACACAGGCTATATTCTTGATAAACTCAAGAATGTTTCAAACACCGCAAGCGGTGCATATACTGCAGGCTATGACTGGTGTTACTATTTCGAGAGACCGGCTAACAAGGCTGCAAAGTCGGAGAGCAGGGGATATAAGGCGCAGAATACCTACTGGCCTGAATTCAAGAATTATAAAATGCCTAATGAAGTAAAACCGACTCCGGCTCCTTCATATAAGCTCGGAGATGTTAATTCCGACGGAAAAGTAAATTCCTCGGATGCACTTGAAATCCTCCGCTATTCTGTAGGCATCGTTAATTTCAATGCCAACCAGTTCAAAGCCGGCGACCTTGACAGAAGCGGCATTGTAAATGCAAACGATGCACGCATCGTCCTTTTGATTGCAACGGGCAGTACAGGTGCCGACTTAAAGTAAAAAAATATGGGTCTGTGTTCAATCGCACAGGCCCTCTTTTTAGCTACACTGTTTATATCTGAAAATAATTATCATTGAGCTTCTAACACAAAATTCTATAATCTAAATAGAAAAAAACCACACAAAAGTGTGGCTTTTCTTTATTGTTACGTTATTATGTATGGTGCCGGTGACCGGGGTCGAACCGGTACGGTATCGCTACCACCGGATTTTGAGTCCGGCACGTCTGCCAATTCCATCACACCGGCACATAACGCTGTTTATTATACAGTAATGTTACAAGAAAATCAAGTCCTTTTGAACAATTTATAAAAATTTATTCGCTATATTTCAACATAATGTCTATTGAAATAATTATTTAAAGTAGTATAATATATTCTAATGGATTACTATAGGAGTTGATTAAGATGAAAAAGGCAAAAAGTATTATCAGCGCGATTTTATGCGCTGCTATTCTTCTGTCTTGTGCACCGGTATTTAATTTGAATTTGTTCAGTACACAGGCTTCTGCCGCTTCGTATACAAAGAAGCATGAGAAGGAGTATTACTATGCTCCGGGTACGAAGTTCATCACATATTTGGTTCTTGGCTACAGCAAAGATAATGCCGCTAAAGCCAAAGCTGTTATTACCCGTTTAGGTTCAAAATACACAGCTATAGACAAGGATCTTAACGACAACGCGGGAGGACGCTATATTTTCCTCGGATACCTTGCAGATACCGATCCGACAAATTCAATTAAAGATCTCAGAATCAGAAACAGTAACAATCAAGATAATTATACCGCTCCCGAAAACAAAGCTACATATACGGCTGTCGGAAAAACTCCGATTTCGGAGGCAGGTAAACTCGGTGACGGCGTTGTTGACCTTAATTTGAAAGCCGGCGGAGCTTATCTTTATTATTTTGCAACGAAAAATGTTTTGGCAGGAGATCCCATCGTTGAAATTAAAATAGATACAAACACATATATCTCCGGATATGAAACTGTAAAATATCTTGAAAGTGCTAACTTTAATGTGATAGCCGATGCCAATAAGGATGCCGGCGGAGACTATATCTACACGCATCTTAAGCGCCTTCCGCAGGTTGATACAACAAAGCTTCGTTCTGCTATGGAAACGGCTGCGACTGCGATTGCAAACACCTCTTTAATCGAAGAATCAAAGGCTTCACTGAAAACAGCTCTTGCCGCAGCTGAGCAAATCACAAATGCCTATGATAATTTCAGAGCCGGCACCGACGCTTACAGCTCTGTTTACGATCAGACTAAAATCGACGCTGCCGAAAAAGCCATAAAAGAGGCTATGGATGAGCTGGCGGAAAATATAGATGATTCCGATACCCCGAAGGTCACCTTCTATGTTCCGGAAACAGTTTATCTCGATCCTAACGACAATCAGTCATTCCGGTATTTCTACGGCGTTGATACAAGCGGAAAACCGGTAAAAAATATATCAACAGCAGATGCCGCAAAAGGTGCAATGGTTTATTTTGACGTAACAAACTGTACGCCTACAAGCGTAAAGATTACCGTTGAAGCCTCGTCAAATAACGCGACCGATTGGAAATCAACAGCGAGCGGCAACCTCAGCTCGGTTACATACGGTGGAACGACCAATTCGGGTGCGGCCGCTTCAACAACAGGCAATACGTATTCGACATTTCCTGTTAACATTCAGTGTACGGGCGGTAAGATGAATTCGGCTGTTCCCGCCGGCGGATATAGATTCCTAAAATGGACAGCTCATTATGTCGTTGACGGTTTTACTCTTGAAGCTTACGCATATTCATTGTGCTATGCTCCGTACGATAAGCCTGCAGCGGCAGGATCAAGGGCATACACAAGCAGAGGCATCAATCACCGAATTCAGCAGCTTGCTTGGATTTCAGGTGTTATAGGAAGTGAAAATAACGGCAACAGAACAAATAATACAACCAACTTTGATCCGTTGAAGAGTAAAATTTCTACTCCGACAAACGCTTCAAATGACGGCGGACTTGATGTTTCGGGAGATGTTTTCCTTAACGGAACGTCAGGAGCCTCATACTTTGCAAATTACAGTAACGGAGATGTTAATGCACAGACTCAGTCTGTCGCTCCTACGGGAAAAATTATTCTTGATTCTGCAAGGTTCACCAATCTGAAATACGTTCCGAATCTTAAAATCGGATTCATGATTGCGGATGTTTGGGAGGGAAGCAACTCTTGTAAGGAAAGACGTTTCGGCTATTACTTCTCTGATGTTTCGGATATTTCATATACTGCTTCGTCCGAAACAACGGGAAGCGATCTAAATGTATACACAGAAAACAGAGGAACGTATATTGTAAGCGATACGGATTATGAAAATACTTCCGAAAAGGTTGGCAGAGAATACTGTAAACCGAGACTCGTCTATAACGGTGTCTGGGATAAGGAAGTGACTTCGTCACAGACTGTACGTATCAAGGGAGCATCCCGTTTCGGTACAAAAAGAGTTCTTCCTACAGATTATAACGGTAACGTAAACTGCGCCGGAATCGTTCCTCTTGAAGTAACGGTTGTCAACAAGGCTCTTTTGAGAGCAAAGGTTAATGTTGCTGTTTCCAATGCCTTGCAGGAGAATTGGTTTGCTGCGGGATATGACGTATATCAGAACTCAATTCTTGCAATGGCAATTCATCTTGAAAATCCGGCAAGCTCTGTTACAACAGGAAACACCGACAGAAGTAAACTTGAAAGAGTGTCCGGCACGGTTACAACCTCGTATATTCGTGATGCGGCAGGCGGAGCGGACTATAACGGAAATTCCGAATCTCCGATCATCGGCACAAGTTCGAACGTTAAGAGCTTCACAGGCGGCGAAGATGTTTCTGTTCCGTATAATGATATTACGGGCTATACCCTGAGCGGCTATACTGTTTCCGATGAAACAGGAGTAATTTCAACAGGAACCGTGAAAGCCGATAAAAACTATTTTGTAAAGTGTGCCGGCGGCGGTAATCTTCAATGGAAATTCGTTTATATGCCGAATTCATATACAGCAAGCTATGACCCGAACGGCGGCAGCTTTAACGGTTCTTCGACAGTTACAAACACTTCGGCATATTATCAGTCGAAGTATTCCGTCGGTTCGGTTGACGGAACAACAATTGCAGAGCCGACAAGAGAGGGATACACCTTCACGGGCTGGGTATGTGATGCCGACGGTGCTACATATAACACAGATGCTCAGTTCAATTGGGATTACACAAAGACGGTTAAATTCACCGCTCAGTGGTCAATCAAGTCCTACACTGTAACCTTCAAG